>Ga0115005_10003615_pt1 | contig 12355 bp, 9 predicted proteins | sample ArcOceMetagenome_FD_87163 | JGI IMG/M metagenome (GOLD analysis project Ga0115005, IMG submission 87163) | Marine eukaryotic phytoplankton communities from Arctic Ocean - Arctic Ocean - Greenland ARC118M Metagenome | ecosystem: Environmental > Aquatic > Marine > Oceanic | place: Arctic Ocean... | reverse complement strand
GCTCGTAAAGAGGGTTGTGTCCGCATCTTGGAGGAATATTCGATAAAATTTGTAAAAATCGTGCATTTTTGAAAAACACTTACGAGTGTCTCTTTCTACGTATACTCTATTGACTCTTCTGAAATTTTAAATGACATTATTGGAATAGAAGAGGATTTCGAAAGATTGCTCGGATGACAATTGATGATGGAGAATTCGATCAGTTTGCATGTTCGGATGAAGAGAAGGTCTGTAATTTTTTTCAATATGTTCAATGTTGCTGGCACGAGGGTTGGCAATCAAGATCTTATTTTAATTGTCACAGGAGCGGCTACTGGTGCTTGCCTCGCAGCATATATGGTAGTTCGTTTCCTTGCAGCTGCAGCCGGTGGCATGGAAGGGCAAAGTCACAAAATATGGATGAAAATATCCATGATTCATTTCCAATTTCAGAAGATGACATGGGGACATGTTCGCAGTTGAATATCATGAGGGGCTGGCTAGATGATGACTCCTCACTAGAAGACCAATCCGAGCATTGGGTTGATGCATCATCGGAAGCTGGCTCGTGGGAAGGTAAAGGTTAGCTCGATTGCGAACCGGGGATCGGTAGGTATGAAAATTTCCTGCTACACGTAGCCTATGCATATGGACACATGACGATCTCTAATCCCACGATTCCTTCCTCTGGTACACACCACCAACCGATGGGCTCTCAAGAACCTCCTGCCTATGCCGAAGATGATAGTATCTCCTCAGATGAAGAAGAGGATCCAAATGAAAAGCGAGTAAGAGATATTGTGACAGCTGTTCAGAATGGCGTTCCAGGTGCATCACTAAGACCAACACCGAAGAGGCGAAAGCTAGACTCGGGATCAAGAGAGAGCAGCGATATCATCTTGAATGACAGCCACAACTACTTCTCAATCGTAGTTCGTCCAGCGGAGATCTCGGCAGAAACGGCCAGACATCAAATGGAAAAATTACTAGAGTCCGCAAATGTAGCTCAAAAAGAACTCGATACGGTCGCACTCATGACGGAATTCTTTGCTAAGGAGCAGGAGGATCAAAATATGAGTCTGGTTGCTGTAGTTCAAGAGCAGGTGGATGAAATTGCAAGAATCAATGCCGAAAGAGATGCAGAAATTAAGCAGGCTCTTGCTAGGTACAACCCACTTATTGCGAGGAAACAAGAGGAAGCTGTAAAGGCAGGAAAGAAAGCTGATGAATTCGAGGAGAAGCTGGATAGTGCTCAGACCACATTCGAAGGAGCCATCCGTCAGTTGGATGTTGCATCTACAAAGTATTCTACAGCAGAACGCTTCAAAAAGATTGTGCAGGTGGCCTACATGGCAATCGATGGAAAGAACGCTGACGCGGTAGCCCAAGGAGATGAGAATTGGGGAGATGTATGTGCTTTTGCAGGGGGAAACGCCAGAAGATCTATGCCTTTATTTCACTATCAATACTCCACTAGGCATAGCAAATGCCACGTATGAGTGCTTAGAGAGAAAGGTGGCCAACGTACTCACGAAATTAGGACACGAGATGGGTGGAGCTATCCACAGCATTACTAATGTGCAAAAAGGTGAAAAAGGCAAACAACGATGCAAACATCTCAAAGAGATTTTGTTTCGCATCTTCTTCCCTGGTATGGAGAATCCTGAACTGGATGAAAAGTGGAAATTGATGGATTAGTAAACTATGTATACATGGGTAATCGGAGCCCCCTTCAAAGTTCGTCACACTATCAGCATGGGGAAGACTGATCCTATTGTGACCTCTAATATTCTAGTTTAGTCTATAAAGTAGTTTTTGAGTTGTATTACATGTAAGAACCCTAGAAAGAACATTTGTGGACACTGCAATTTCAATACCACATATAAGCTGAAGTCCAAGAATGTGAGCAGCTATTGGAATATAATGTCAGAACCGATATCTAGAGTGGTCGCGGCCTCTACCAATAATATGTGATTCTAGTACAATACCTTTGACGAACCGGAATGATTTGATTAATTTAATTATAAAAGTTACTCGATCGAATCGATAAGAAAGAGTTGGAAGATTTCAAATTGATCTCGTGCATTTTCGTTTCGGTGATTCAAAATCCATATACAGTACAGACAAACTAAGTTTAAACGTGTTCCTCCTATCTAAATGAATCATCGGAGATTTAATGAGGAAGCTAAAGGCGTCTCCGGTGATTACATTACCGAAACAGATAAAACAATCAAGAACTTTAGAATGAGCAAAACTTCCTTCAAATGGCATCAGAATGTGTTCAGAGTTTTATAAGTCGCCTCTGCCGCATTCAGCCTGTTCCGTTAACACTCTAGCCGCTTCTGCTACACTTGCGCTGGACTTGGCACACATGGCCCAGTCTCCATGCGCCTGCCCTCTGAAAAACGTCACATTGATTGGTCCTTTGGAAAAATGTTCAACGCTGGCCTCGTTCAAATCACAAAAATTGGCTCCTTTGGATTTCAAATATCCTGTAACAGCATCCACAGGAATCAACACGTCATTCTCAGAAATGAAAATTGCGCATGGGATATTGGCTGGAATCTCCTCCGTGAACAGAGCAATCCGACTCCACGGGAAAGAGCGTTGGATTGTCCAATTGATAATCACATCGGTTCTAATCATGTAGCTTAAACTGCCAGGATCGGAACGATGATATACAAATGATTTTGTGAGGCATGGCATGTGCAAACAAAAGACGATGGGATCCAGAAATTGTAAAGCTGCAATGGAATCGGGACTGTACTTGCACATGTAGCTGAGCCAGCTCGTTCCATAACTATGCCCAATGAACGTGGCTTTCAAGTGGCCATGGGATGCGAGCATTGCTGTCAATGTTGCAACAGCCGCGTGGGGTGTTAAAATTGATTTCAAAGACAGCCAAGGGCGAAAGCCGCAAACGTATGGAATCTCTGGTAGAAATAGTGGATGGCCAAGTTTCAGTAGTTCGTCGATCATTGGAAGATAATAGGATAATCCAATGCCAATGCCATGGCAGAAAACTATTGGAGTCAGCTGATCTGCCTCCTCATCTTCGTCGTCTCCTATGCCCATACTTTCTTCAGACGTTATCTGCGCAGATCCTTCGTGATAATAGTAGACTGTGGACCCTATGTATAATCTTTCAAATCCACGAGATTTCATCAATGCCCTCAGCAAGCCATCAGTCAGTCCCAGTATACCGAGATTGAACACGAGTGGATACACAGCCAGTCCCAGCAACGGATCCTCTGTATATTTTGCGTAGCGCTGTGGTTCCCGTCTCTGTAGGAGCTGGCTGACGTCGAGTCTCATTGCCTTCAAAAATGCATTCATTGCAGAGTGCTCTATCGCCTCAAGATTTTCATTGCATTGAGTTATCTTTTTCATCAAATCCACCATTTGCCTCGGCGGGACAGAATTTGAGGTGACAGCCTTTTCGAGTAACATGCGATAGCCTTTGAGCTGCTGTTGCAACGCCCTCTTTCGTGACGTTACAAAACGTGCAGTTTCCAATCGTTCAGTGACTTTGGATACTGAATTCCAAGCATCGTTGAGTTGAGCATGCATTGCATCGCTTACTGCGTTTAGCCTTTTATCAAATGCTGATCCTCGATCAACGAGCTTTGAATATGCATTTTCGTACATGGATGACGCGGCAGCCATGGCATTCTCCTCCGCCTCGTGTAGTCTGGAAGCTAAATTTTCAAGTTTTTCTAGTTTGCCACGATACTGCTCGTGTTTTTTTTTGTAATTCTCATAGAGACTGGTGAAGAAAACTGGTGATTCATCGTGAGTTGTGTCCATAAAATGAAACTCTTTCAGCGGCTTCAGTCTTTTAGATGAATCCTCTTCCCATGACACGTCTCTGAAAAAGGAACTAACATCGTCGCTGCTATCGTGCCCACTATCGGAATCAATGCCGTTCTTCGAACTTCCACAGATTGACAGATCAAATAGACCGTGCATTCGGAAATCCACGGAATCAACTCGCCTCATTTCTCCAGCGATACCATTGCTACTTGAAAGTTTCTTGGAAATAGCTCGTTTTCTCACTTTCTCCTTATTTTCGTCGGCATCAATGTCAACACCAAATAAATACACGCTAAGGCAGTATTCAAGTTCCTTCAACATGTTTTGAAGCTGTCCAATTTCCCTATCGGTCAGATGCTCCTGATTTCTTCCTTCGAACATGGCCCATGCAAGATAATCACTAATGTCGTAACGAGTAATGTTCTCCAATTTCTCATCAAAGAACCAACCCCTAATATAAGAAACGGGATCATCCGAAGAAACATGTTTCATGATCCTTTGGAAAAGCTGTTCCCTACTCTCAATTGTCAATATTGGAGCAGCAAGGAGAGATGATTCCAGCGGATCTTTGTATTGAAGGTATTGAATATGTGTCCTTTGTGCAATATAAAATATGGCTTCTAGTACCGCCCAAATTTCCATAATCATTGATGATGTCTGCATTTTAGCAATGATGCTGGATAGCGTAGGCAGGTATACTGCGATGAAGCCATGAAATGCTGGCAAAGCGTCAGTTATCTCACGAAGTAGGATTAGCACCATATAAAGGTATGCTAGGGGAACCAACAACCGCATAGATAGAAAGAATATTCCGATTGGTGTATAGGGTCCGAGCGCATTCTTTTCTAATGGCAACTAATGAATAAGATTCAAAAGAAGATCATTAATGACCAAAAGACGAATATTCATACATGATGATTTTGTCAAAAATGAAAGAGCCAGAATTGTAACTTCTAACTTTCACTTACATCAGAAGTATCAATTCTATTGCTGAATTTTCTGGAAAAGTAGTGCCTTGGTGAAGGTATCCTCCCCCCGGCGTCATTGTTGCCGAACCTGAATGGACTTGACATGGCTGTTCTGTCAGGGTGTTCAGTCAAGAAATACGTATCAAGATATGGACTACTAGTTTCCTTCCTTTTCAAACGGTCTTGTTCAATCTATGAAGTATATTAGATTTCTTGATGAGATGATCAAGGTGCCATACCATGTAGTGCCGATGAAGATTCCTTGAGTAATGATATGGGTTATCTGTTATCTATCAATTTCAAATACTGAATACCTTAGGCTTACTTCTCTGCTTTGGCAGGTGAGGAAAAATATGTGGAAGATACCAAACTTGGAACGAGAAACGAGAAACAACGAACCACCCGTCGCGTCCGTCCGTCGCATTCCTTGTGGAGCGCGCGTATCTTTAGGCCTTTTCAGGAAAATGTGACAGCTTTTGTGACACATTCCGCTCACATGAGGTTACGAGCATTTCATTCCCTTTTTCTGATGTTTTGTTCGAAACAGAGAAAGACCGAAAAAAGACCCAACAACCAACAACCATTGCAACAACTGCAATCTATCAATATCGGTACACTAAAGGCTAAAGGTAGACAGACACAAACTACATCGTATTAGATTGGTTATGGAAGGCGATGAGTTCTACCTCTCTGACGATTCGGACGTAGATTATGAAAAGGATCGCAGAAACAAATTTGAATACGACGAATTAGTTTTTATGGAAATTCAAAAACAGAATGCCTCCCTACCACCTGCTCGTCCTCGCACGCGTACAAGTATTGCTGATACAGTATCAGAACTATCAATAAGAACATTGCATCTATTGATGGATGGTATGGTTCATACAATTTCATTTACAATCCAATTTTTGAAGAGTTGTCGGTCAGAAGCTATTGTGGCAACTATGTTGTTGGGTTGTACCTTATTCCAAATGATGAATGTTACGTTAGTTACTAGGAGGGCCGATATATATAGCACTATCGCTACTCAGAATGATGATACTGTATCTCTGTCAATGGATCACTATAAGCACTTTGTCGACTTGTACGAACCTAATACGAAACCGGACGAGTACATTCCATATTTCTGGAAGATTCCTTATTCTTATCAACCAATTGATGATATCCTCATGAAATGTTTTGGAGCTACAGAGATAAAAAGGATACATAATCCGAATCAGTTGTTCTCGGAGATTTCAATTCCGTCAAGATTTGGTGGAGAACCTTCCAAAGTATTGACGTCCTTGGCTGCGTATAAGAGCAATCAAATATTTGCAACACAACACGTCAAAGGGATGGTATTTGCAATGATGAAGAATCCAGTACACTTGACAATTGATGCATATCGAGACTTTATTGCATCTAGTAGTAGTAATAGCCAAATGCCGATAGAAGAATACATTGAAAGTAAATACTTTGAGGATAATTGGATGACACGCGCACTGACTGGGAAATCACTGGAATTGAACGTGAACGGGGACGGTGATATTAATAGTAGTGGCAATGAGGAAACCACGAAGGAAACACGAGAAGAAGTCACGCAAGACGATCTGGACTTTGCAATGAGAGTAATGAGCCAGAAAGTTCTAGTAGGTTTATATCCTCAAATGGAATCGTATTTTGGGCGATTAGAGAGATTTCTCTCTTTATCAAGGGCAGATGCTGGAATATTGAAATGCAGACAGGATGTTTTTGCAAGCGCTCTTCATACGTTTTCAAATTCACTTTACCCCCCTGAAAAAACTCCACTGTGGAATGTCATTTATTCAAAGAACAAATTTGATATGCAAGTGTACAAATATGCCGGTGATTTGTTTGAGGAAGAAAGCACGTTGAATCTCGGATTTTCAAAAGGTGCTTGATGATGCGTATTATAGTCTACTGGTAGATTAGACGAGGAAAGGAATAAAGGTCGACATTTATCGCTTTCGTTGGAATTACACTAGACTAATGTATTTATTAAATTTGATGGATAAGAGCGGTGGTGCCAGTATTGTGTTATTTTACAGGAGCATGCATGTTCTTCATTGAACTCTTGATGAGGAAAGAAATCAAAGGCGATAGTGGTTCTCATTTCATGTTGTTTTTGGTTGGAATTATACTAATTAAAATGTAAAGAATGAGAGGTATTCATAAATTACCATGAATACGTTCTGTATCGAATTGAGTTATTTTGTAGGAACACGGCATGTCTAGGTAATTTGTCTCATCTGCACAGTCTCAGTCTTACTGTCGTACGAAACATCACTATCATCATCGCTTCCACTGCTACTCTCAGCATCATGACTGGAAGCCTTTTTGTGCATACCATGAAGAACAACACTATCCACATCCTCTTCTTCTTCAGCACGTCCAGTACCAGTACGTCCTTCTTCCGCTTTTCTAATTGCTTCAATTCTAGCTCTATCACTTGGAGAAAAGAAGGGGAAAGGCCACTCATCCCTATGCTGGTCGTCAGTACTAACAACCTCGCGACCACGGCGTCTGAAATGAGAAGCACCTGGTAAAGCAGCAGCCATGGAAGACCACTTGAATCCATTGCTCTTCAGCTTCTTATGTGCGGCAAACATGAGGAAAGCAACGACTCCAAGGATGAGGGTTAAAGAAACGAATTTTCCAAATCCAGACCTTTTGGGCTTGTTGGAGGCGCCGGATCCGAGATTTTTTCCTCCTTTGGCGTTAAAAGAAAAGACTTGAACGTATCCACCAAACGGGGCTCCTACAGCCACGTCGTTTCCGTAAATGGAGATGGAAGTACCGAATCCATCTCCTTCGTTCCCGTAAAGGACATTTCCAACCCTAACGTAGTCACCATAGTCCCAGTTGAATTCAAAGACACGAACCATTCCTTTTCCATTGCCATACTCTGGAGATCCAATGGCAAGAATCATTCCATCCTGAGACAACTCGACAACCTCCCCAGTTCCATCTCCATCTTCAAACTGCTCAATCTCATCACCAAAGAAGAGCCATTCCGTGTCATCCATCAAGTCAGTATTGAACTTGTGCACCTGAACACGCGAATCCGACTGTCCATCACTTCCACCATAGTACATGGCAGAAGGAATTCCAACGGCAAGGTATAAATGCGCTCCATTCATGGACAAGCTCACATGATATCCAAGCTGATCTTGAGATTCTTCACCTTCAAGGTCTCTGCCAATCTGATCCCAGTCCCCTGCGTCCTCATCCCAATGATAAACTTGTGCAATACCACGTCCCTTGTTGACCTGAGGCGCTCCAACGGCAACATAGTACTTCTCCCCTCCACTGTCAAAGGTATCGACTTGGGCAATGCTAACGGATGAACCAAATTTGGCCCCTTCCTCATGTCCTTCAATGGGGAACCCCATCAACTCCCAAGCATTCTCAAGTTCATCAAAATGATAGAGTTCCACTCTTCCCCTTCTCGTCTCATCTCCAATAGAAGTCGCCACAGCGACCATCATACCATCATCCGAAATAGCCACCGTCTGTCCAAAAAACTCTTCATTCCACTTCCCTACAATATCCTGTCCCAGCTGCTTCCACTCGGAATGAATGTCACTAAAATAAAACACCCTCGCCATACCAATATTCGTCATTCCATCTTTGGACGAATGTCTAGGACTTCCCACCACAACCACTTCCATACTGCTCCCACCACTATTGACCCCCTTGGAAACCGCCACGGATTCACCAAGTTGATCAAATTCATCTCCCATGATTTCCTTGACGAGAGTGAGCTTCCCACCGTCTTCACGGGAGAGAATGTGTGCGGTACCTGCATCTTCACCTGAGCGTGTCGGTGTATCGTATGGTGCCCCGACGGCTAGGAGCTTGGAGGAGAGGGAGCAGGATACTCCGTAGTAGTTGGACCTTGTGGCTGTGGTGAGGGATGACTTGATCCATGCTCCGGTCTCTTTTGCAGAAACGAATGCTGGACTTGAATTAGAAGAGACGGAAGCGAGGAGGAATGCTGCTGCTGCTCGGAGGAATGATGCTTTCATGATTGCTGCTCTGTTAGTATTGAGTATACAAGTAGGGTACTATTTAGTAGGTAGTAGTGTTTTGGTATTTGTGTAGTAAGATAGAGTGCAGTCTCTTGAGTAATGAGTGGATAAAGGAGTCGATTGAATCGATTCTTTTCAAGAAATTATAAAAGTCGTGTCAGCCAGAGTTTTTGAATCGCGTCGAGATTTAACGTGTGTTCTTATTCCTTGCCAATGGTTCAATGGTGGTGCAGCTGACAAATGCGCTTCTCTGAAAAATTCAGAGTGAAACCGGCGGGCGAGTGCGCGGAGAGTCAATCTTGCGTTTCGTTCTTTTCAAGACCCAGAAACAGAAAAATGAATCTTGTCAAGGAACGGTGGGGAAGGATACGTTTGAAAAGTGATGCTTGTTTGAATGGCCTTTTTTGAAAAGGTGATTGAAGAAATCCCCCCAGCCGGCCCAAGTAGAGTTGGGATTTTCAATTCATGTTAGTCTATCCATATGATACATAACAAGGACAGAATATTTGAATATACGAACAGTCCCTCGCTATGGACGTCTTTCATAAGCGTCGGCCGCTATTACATTACAAGGACACAAAATGTTGTGTCCTTATAGCGAGTAACACTAACAATAGGGGTGTGCCGTTATAAGAAATCTGGAGTGTCCATAGCGAGGGATTGTTTGTCTAATAATGCAAGCTCGCAAGGCTCAATTTAGGACTTAAAAAACAACAGAAGGATGATGAGAGGTATTTATCCCCGTATCATAACATCATTTCAGTACCCGTTTACACTACTGTACCGTACTTCTTCACCAAATATGACAGCAAAATGACGAGGCGTCATTTATGGTCCCAGGTGTCAAGGTTGAAGAAGGTATCATCACCTACAGTGTATGGTGCACCCTCAGCACTGTTCTTTTTCACCAAATGACAGCATTTGACGAGTCATTTTCAAAATGTTTTACTGCCAAAAAACACCCTTCAGCAAAAGGTACAAAGATACATGAAGAAGACATGTTTTAACAATTCAATGATGAGGACCAAAATGATTCACTTCTTTTTTAAATTTACTGCTTCTTCACCAAATGACGGCATTTGACGAGTCATTTTTCAAAATGTATTTTTTTGAAGACCACCTCTGGCGGGGCCACATGATCTTCGCAGAAATCTGGATCTTTTACCAATGTTTTTTTACACAATAGTCACAATAGTATTTGGAACACAACTTTGGAAAACGAAATACAGCTCTTGTGAAATCCACTTCCTTATTTTATAGCACCATCAATCAAGATGATTTTCAAGTATTCAAAGGCCGCTATTACCCTCCTCGCCCTCGCTGCCTACTCCTCTCCTTTTCTAATGTCTTCGGTGGATGCAGCACCGGTAAGTGGAAATAAGCAAGGCTCAATGATTTTTTATAAAACAATAACTGCACGTAGTAACAGTAATTCATATCTCGTACTCTTAATTAATCAATTGTCTATGACCAACAGGACCTCGAGCAGTTGCAAGAGTGTGGGGCTAAGTGCGTTGCCTTTAACATCCAACCCGCCGGGTTGGAGAGTTGCCTTAGAAATCGATTCCCTGATAGCGGTTCTCAGTTACTAGGATTCAATCAAGTTCCAAAAGTTACTTTCCCTTCTGAGCCAGACTATGCTAAGGTGAAACACACATATGGTGGTTCTATGTATCCAGCTGTCGTCATCTACGTGGAAGACGAGGATGAGGTCATTGATGTACTCAAATGTGCATATGACAACGGGTACCAAGTGTCAGCAAGAGGCCGTGGTCATCAATACCAAGGTCTATCGACTATGCATGGTCATGTCATCATCGACATGAGCCTTACTTGCAACCCAGACGAGTTTGTGATTGACAGGTCCAGTGCTGGAAATCACATCCTTCCGGGGCAAAAATATATCGCGACCATGAAGGCACAAGCTGGCTGCTCTACTGCTGTTATTACTGCTGCAGTTCACGAAAATTTCGATCCGGTCGAGGGCGCCTTATCAATCCTCGGTGGTTGTCCTTCGGTTGGACTCATTGGATTTGTCCTTGGTGGCGGTTCTGGTGACACTACTCCTTGGATGGGGTGGGCTACTGATATTGCTACAGAGTTTGATGTTGTCCTTTACAACGGAACAAAGGTTGTAGCCAGCAAGCATGAAAACCCTGACCTATTCTGGGCTCTGCGTGGCGGAGGAGGTGGTTTCGGGGTAGTTACTGCATTGACTCAAAAAGTTGTACAAGGTCCTACTCCCTTGGATCCATCCAGTGACAGGAAATACACTTGGGTGAACGTTCCCTTTGATACGTCAACCCCTGAAAAGCTCGATAAATTCCTCATCACGTTCCAGGACTTTATGTACGAGTTCGATCCTGTCAAAAGTGGGAAGTTTGGTGGTGGTGCAAATATCAACACCAACGATGCCAAACTCTATGGATTGTATCTCGGAAGCTGGAAGGAGTTTGTACTCGATTGGACCGAAGCCGGACTTCTCGATCCAGACATTTTGATCCAAGAAAACGGGAGTCTTTGGGAAAATTACCAAGTCAAGTGCTCAAATGCTGAACCATGTGATGTAGACGGTTTTCCCTCTTTTGGCAAGATGGATCTAAAAGAGTTTGATACGTATGGAGAAAGTATGGCTTACAAGTTGTGCAACTCTGGAGCAGGCGTTTCAAGTTTCCGCGGAACCCGGAGATCTTCCGATGTTTGTGCAGACCTAGGTATTGATGCTAAGTACTGCTCGCCCATTCCTGACAGTGATAACAATAAGGTTGATTGTACCCCTGATAAAGAGATCTATGATGCCACCCTTGCAAAGATGCTTGATCCCGAAAGTTACATTAACCATCTCGGGGGTGACTTCGAAACACCTACTGATTCGATGTATGGTGGAATCGTGTTCACTAAGCTCGAACATGAAACGATTGTCGATCTTGCGAAAATTGGTTTCCGGGTTTTCCATTTTCAGCACGGTGCTCCAATGCATGTTGCCAAAGAGGATGCCGCCCTTCCATGGAGAGATACTGCTATTTTGACGCAGTTTAAAGCCGCAGAGCGCGATTTCAGGTACGAGATTATGTCCCGTTTGGCGCAAGATGCTGCATATGGTGGTGATGTAGACAATCTTCAAGGATACTACAACTACATGTTCCCAGGTAGAGACACGAACTGGGAAAAATTCTACTTTGACGAAAATTACCATGAGTTGAAACAAATTCGTGGCAAATACGATCCTTTGGATCGCTTTGGTAAACCCTTTTACGTTGATAGCACCCCTGAGGCGAAAACCAAAAAATCATCTAAGAAAAAGAGTAAGAAGAGGTCCATGACCGTGGTGTAGACGCTTGCGTGTTGTGCGTGGAACGTGGATAAAGTATTGAAGAGATAAAAAGTGTCCTTGTTTTTGTGAGTGTTTATTTCGTTCTTTCCCTCTCTAGCTAAATTAGTCGGATACATACACCCCTATTTATGTATTATTCGGGGAAATCTGTATTGTAGTGTCCGGGACTGTTTTCAACAAACAATAAACAACAACAAACACAACATCCATCCTATCAAAGTCAGCAGTCG
>Ga0115005_10003613_pt1 | contig 12358 bp, 10 predicted proteins | sample ArcOceMetagenome_FD_87163 | JGI IMG/M metagenome (GOLD analysis project Ga0115005, IMG submission 87163) | Marine eukaryotic phytoplankton communities from Arctic Ocean - Arctic Ocean - Greenland ARC118M Metagenome | ecosystem: Environmental > Aquatic > Marine > Oceanic | place: Arctic Ocean... | reverse complement strand
TATTTCTACAAAGTTTATACTTTCTGAAGTTTTAAAAAAAGGATATAAGCCGGCTCAAATTGAAAAATTTATCCAAGAATTGGCATGGAGAGATTATTGGCAACAGGTTTGGATTGCAAAAGGCGATGCCATAAATCAAGATTTAAAACACCCTCAAACCCCCGTTTCTAACAATTCTATTTCAAAATCTATTGTAGACGCCAAAACGGGAGTTGAAGCGCTAGACGACGCTATTGAAGCACTTTACAAAACAGGCTATATGCACAATCATTTGAGAATGTACACTGCTGCTGTGGCGTGTAATATGGGCCAAAGTTATTGGAAAGTTCCTGCTCAGTGGATGTATTACCATTTATTGGATGCCGATTGGGCAAGTAATGCCTTAAGCTGGCAGTGGGTTTCTGGGGCGAATGCCAACAAGAAATATGTAGCCAATCAAGAGAATATTAATAAGTACTGTTTTACAGCCCAAAAAAACACCTTTTTAGATGTACCTTATGAAGCATTTGCTTCGATGAAAATCCCTGAAGTTTTAGAGGATACGCCTCAAATTGAGTTGAAAACTCCGTTGCCAAAACAAACTACTTTATTGGTTGATGGTACACTTCCAACCTGCATCTATAATTTCTATAACTTAGATCCCATTTGGAAAAAAGATATTTCAGCCAATAGGATATTACTATTAGAGCCCTCTCATTTTGAGGCCTATCCGATTTCTCAAAAAACAATTGATTTTATTCTAAACATCTCAAAAGAAAATATAGATACGATTCAAGTTTATGTAGGAGAATTCAAGGATTTAGTAACAGATTACAAGCTCACAAACATCTATTTTAAAGAACATCCGTTAAGCCAGCATTACCATGGCATTGAAGAATCGAGAGATTGGATGTTTGAGGTACAAGGCTATTTTCCGTCCTTCTTTTCATTTTGGAAAAAGTGTAAAAAACAGCTTACATATTGAAAAAACAGACTGTAAATATTGTTTGGTTAAAACGGGACCTTCGATCGCAAGATCACGAACCTTTATTAAAGGCTGAGCGTGCTGGTATTCCATATCGAATTGTTTATGTATTTGAGCCTTCTAGAATTGAATATCCAGATGCAAGCCCACGGCATTTGCAGTTTGTGTATCATTCTATTGCAGCCTTAAATAAAACGCTGGCACCTTTCAATAGGAGCGTAGAGGTGTTTTATAGAGAAGCCATCGACGTATTCGAACACCTTGAAGAAAGCTTTAATATAAACAACATTTTTAGCTATCGCGAAAGTGGCACTCAAGGGACTTGGCAGCGTGACAAACAAATCAACATTTTCTGTAAGCAACATCAAATTGATTGGCAAGAGTCGCAACGGGATGGCATTCTAAGAGGTATTAAAAACAGAGAAGATTGGAATAAGCAGTGGCACATTACAATGCATAAACCGGTACTTCAAAATAGCTATTCTATATGTGAAGATGCTCCTTTAGAACATTCTTTTTTATTGCCTAAAAAATTAGAATCTCAATTAAAAGACTATCCGAAACAGTACCAACCAGCAGGGGAACAAAATGCATGGCGGTATATAAAGTCCTTTACCAACCAACGCGGGTTTAATTATCAGAAACACATCTCAAAACCAACCGAAAGCAGGATGTCTTGCAGTCGCTTATCCCCATACTTTGCTTGGGGGAATATGAGTATCAAACAAGCGTTTCACTTTATTGGCACGCATCCTAACGGCACCAGAAATAGCAAGGCTTTTTCGGCGATGCTTACCAGACTTCATTGGCATTGTCATTTTATTCAGAAATTTGAAGTGGAGTGTCGTTATGAAACGGAGTGTATTAACAAAGGGTATGAGCTTTTAGAACACCAGAAGAATGAAGCGTTTATCAAAGCTTGGAAAACGGGTACTACAGGTTTTCCATTGATCGATGCGTGTATGCGTGCTGTAGAAAATACGGGTTGGATTAATTTTAGAATGCGTGCGATGGTGGTTTCGTTTTTAACGTTGAATCTAGATCAAGATTGGCGAGATGGCACTTACCATTTGGCCCGACAGTTTTTAGATTATGAACCGGGCATTCACTATCCACAGTTTCAGATGCAAGCTGGCACTACGGGAATTAATACGGTACGTTTATACAATCCTGTGAAAAATTCTCAGGAGCACGACCCTGAAGGTGTCTTTATAAAAAAATGGATTCCAGAATTGAGTAATGTTCCTGTAGCATACATTCACGAACCTTGGAATATGTCCGCTATGGAGCAGACGTTTTGTGGGGTTAGCATTGGAGAGGATTATCCACTTCCAATTGTGGATTTGCAAGAGAGTGCACGGCTGGCAAGAGATAAAATTTGGGGACATAAAAAACATCCCGCTGTGCAGGGAGAAATGAAACGCCTTTTACAAACACATGTAAATGCCAGATGATAAAAAAATGATGCATAAAAAAGATTATAAAATACATATTATTGGAGCTGGCATAAGCGGACTCATCGCTGCCAGAGTTTTAGAAAATCATGGTTACCATCCTGTTATTATTGAAGCAACAGATAGAGTAGGAGGTCGTGTTAAAACAGATATTGTAAATGGGTATCAATTGGATCATGGGTTTCAAGTACTGCTCACAGCGTATCCAGCAGTTCAAAAACATCTTGATTATGAGGCTTTAGAATTACAGTCATTTTTACCAGGTGCTTCCATTTTTAAATCGAATGGTCAAAAAATAATAGGCGATCCTTTAAGAAATTTATCGTTATTGTTTCCAACACTTTTATCTGGAATAGGAAATTTGTCTGATAAACTTAAAATTCTAAAACTGAATCAAAAGTTAAAGAAGAAAAAGATGTCTGACATATTTTCTGAAAAAGAACAATCGACTTTGGCATATTTAACGAATTTGGGTTTTTCAAAGGATATCATCACTGATTTTTTTACACCCTTTTTTAGCGGTATTTTTCTTGAAACACAACTTGAAACGTCTAGTAGAATGTTTGAGTTTGTTTATAAAATGTTTGGTGAAGGACATGCAACCATTCCTAAAGCAGGCATTGAGGCGATTCCAAAACAATTATTAAACAATTTAAAGAGCACAACTTTTAAATATAATACAAAGGTAACTGCGTTAAAAGAGGGAGAGATCACTCTTAATGATGACACTCAATTAAAAAGCGATTATACAATCGTTGCCACTGAAGCCAGTGGGTTAATTTCTAATTTGAAAAATCAATCTACGGAGTGGAAATCCTGCACGACCTTATATTTTGAAACGGAAACTCGTGTTATTGACAAAAAGCTTATTGGTTTAATTCCTAAATCGGGAACCTTAATAAATAACATCTTTTACAATAGCAGTTTAGAGAGTACTACAATATCCAAGAATGAACTGTTGTCAGTGACCGTCATAGATGATCAAGGTCTTTCTAGTGAATCCCTTGTCGAAGCGGTTCAAACAGAGCTAAAAGAGCTGTGTGGGATTACAACAATGAGTTTCATTAAAGATTACAGTATCCCGATGGCACTGCCAAAGCTTACAGATTTAAAGTACGAAATGATGCCTTCGGAAACCCGTTTAACAAATGGTCTGTTTTTGGCTGGAGATACACAATTGAATGGCTCTTTAAATGCCGCTATGATATCTGGTGAAAGAGCAGCATTGGGCGTGATTGAATCAATCTCAGCTATTTAAGATGGTTATATGTACACGACGTTTTACCCACAACTCATATCTGCAACAATTTTCCATTCGTTATTTATTTTTTTAAATACAACCAAGAAAACTCCATTTGCATCCCCGACTTTACGACTTAGAAAGTACTTGCCCATGACCCAGTAACTTTGGTTTTCAATAGGAGAGATGTCTATAATTTCAAAGTTTAGTGTGCCGCTATGATCTTTGGTGGGATAGCCTTTTTTATAGTTATCAAGTGTTTGCTGCCAGCCTTTCGTCAGTCCACTTTTTCCAAAGAATTTTAAAGAATCACTCTTAATATACCCTTTCATAAATCCTTCCAAATCATTTTGACTCCAAGCAATCTCTTGGTCTTTCATTACTTTTAGGATTGCCGTTTTGTCATCTTCAAGATTGGGAGTTTTAATTTCTAATGTGTTTACTTCCCCTTCAATGGCTTCAGATTTTGTTTGAAAGTCACAGCTGTAAAGAGTTATTAAAAATGTGAATGTTAATAAATTTTTCATGATTTAATTATTTAAAAATCCGATTTTATAATGTTGTTGTAAATCGTTTGGATGCGTTTTATTTTTTTTTACAGAAATAAAATGAATTTCAGCATTTGAATTACAATACCTAAAACAATCAAAATAAGTCCTTCCAAACACAATCTACTGAACAAATATACTATTTGTAACGGACTTAAATATATTGTTATTCAACGTTACATATATGCGCTTCATCTTTTCTTGTCTCCAAACATGAAACGGTATAAGTAATTTATCAATAATTCAAATAGAAGATAAAAACGCATGCATTGAAAAAACAGATCCAAACCATACTAATTATTGAACACCTAAATACGCCTTCCGATATAATCTGCATTTAAGATTGCTACTGAACCACTGCAAAACTGTTTGTTTCACTACACAACACAATCTAAGAATTAAAACATGAAAACTAAAAAAATATTACTAGTTGAAGATGACCTCATGCTGCTTTATCTCTTAGATTTCAGGTTAAAAAAAGAAGGCTATCACGTCGAGACAGCAAACAATGGGAAAGATGCAATATCAAAAATTAAATCGGATCCCCCTGATTTAGTTGTTTCAGATATTATGATGCCTTTTGTGAGCGGTTTAGAGCTCACAGAGTTTATAAAAAATGAGTGCGAAGCTGAGATTCCAATAGTTATAATTTCTTCGGCAGGACAAGAAGAAATGGTTTTAGAAGCATTTAATATCGGAGCCGATGATTTTATAGCAAAACCGTTTAGCCCAAATGAATTAATTGTGAGACTTAAAAAAATGATTTAATTCGTTTAATACTCTTTAATAATGAAACACAAACGGCTAATTAATTATAGAAAGGGGGTAATCCTAGTCCTGATAGCAATTTCAAGCACTTTATTTGCACAGAAAAAGCAAATCGAATCCTCCAAGTCTTTTGGTGAAGTTAAAAGGCTGGTGTCCGAAAAACAGAGGGAGCAAGCAGTATTGTTATGTCAATTAATTTTAGAAGATAAACCGACTTATTATGATGTAAGAGTCTATCTAGGGCGCATTTATTCTTGGGAAAAAAGATATGACGATGCTAGAAAAGAATTAGTAACGGTACTCTTAAAAAGGCCAAAGCATAAAGAAGCGTTAGAAGCCATTATTAATGTAGAGATGTGGTCTGGAAACTATTTAGAAGCACTCCAATTCCTTAATACAATATTGAATTTATATCCAGTTAACGAAACATACCTTTTTCAAAAAGTAAAAACACTTCATAAATTAGGTAGGACAGAAAGCGCATCTGAAACCATTTTAGAACTTTTAGAATTAAATCCATCTCATAAAGAAGCCAATGAGTTTGACGAAAAACTAAAAATCTCAAGAAAGATAAATATAGCAACAGTCATATACGAACTCGATGTATTTAATAAAATTTTTGACCCAAGACATTTGCTCTTTGTTTCTATAGCTAGAAAAACAAAATATGGAACAGTTATAGGTCGTGCCAGTGTTGCCAAACGTTTTGGTAAAGAAGGATTTCAATATGAAATAGATGCCTATCCTCGTTTACGTAGTGGTACTTACGCCTATCTTAATTTTGGAGTTTCCTATTCCTCAATTTTTCCATCCAGAAGGTATGGGGTGGAACTGTATCAAAAATTACCTAAAAGTTTCGAGTTTTCAGCGGGATTACGATATCTAGAATTCTCATCTTCAAGCCCTAAAATAATAACAGGTTCTATAGGGAAATACTACAAAAATTATTGGTTTTCATTAAGGCCCTATTTCACGCCAAAATCTTATGGTACATCAACATCGGTAAATTTAACGATTCGGAACTATATAAAAAATGCTAATAATTTTATTTCTCTAACTCTAGGAATGGGCGTTTCTCCAGATGAGAGGGGGCGACTTGTGAATGAAGAAAGTTTATATAAACTAAAATCGTATAAAGCAAGTTTAGGGATTCAAAAAACATTGTCTCCTTTGATTAGAATGCGCTTGAAAATGGGATATTTTCTAGAAGAACTGCAATTTAGTTTGGGAGATTTTTCAAATAGATATAATTTCTCAGCAGGATTGATAACCAATTTTTAATAAAATACTTAAACTATGAATATAATAGAGGTTATAAATGGATTGCGTGTTTTTGATATAGAAATCATAGATATTGAAGCGTTTACTGAACTGGTTGTTCGCTATGTTTTTAATTTATCAGTGATTTTTATTATTGTTAAATTTGGCTATTCGCGACTTGGCAATAATAAGGACTATTTCTTTACTTTTTTTGCCATCAATACGCTCATCTTTTTTGTCTGTTTCTTATTCAGTAACGTCAAACTAAGTATTGGTTTTGCTTTTGGGTTATTTGCGATTTTTTCCATCTTACGATATAGAACAATAACGATTCCAATTAAAGAAATGACCTTTCTTTTCTCGGCAATTACAATTGCCATTATTAACGCTTTAAGTACTAGTAAAGTAAGTTTTGCGGAGTTATTTTTTACAAATATTATTATTATAATATTTATATTGATTTTAAGTAAACTTTGGCTTCATAGCAAAGAATCATCTGTGACTATTTATTATGAAACAATAGAGAACATAAAGCCTGCCAATCGAACAGAATTGTTTGCCGATTTAGAAGTTCTAATAGGGGTTAAAATCACACAAGTTAAAATTCTGAAAGTAAATACCAAAAGTCAACTTGTGACATTGAAAGTATATTATTGAATTCTAAAAAACCGTATCACAAAATCCGAATGAAAAAATCAAACCGAATCGTTTTCGTTTTTATCCTATTTTTAGCTGGCATTGTTAGCACTTCTTTATGGTTCTACGTAAAAAAAACAAATCTTGAAAATCAAGATGTCATTTCTAAAAAGCAAAAAAACAAGAAGGTGCGCCTATTTAATGATACGATTGTACATGAAATACACATACAATTTGATCAACCAAAATACTGGGATTCTTTGGTGCATTATAAAACGCAAGAGAACTTGATAGAGAAAAAAACATATCTAAAAGCAGATGTTATAATCGATGGTAAAAACAGCTATAATGTAGGGGTTAAAATTAAAGGAGAGTCCTCATATAAACATTATCCCTCCAAGAAAAAGTCGTTAAAAATTAATTTTGACAAATTTGTTAAAGATCAAGAATATCAGGGATTTGAAGAACTAAACTTAAACAATAATTTTAAAGATCCAACTTTTATGCGTGAAAAACTGTATCTAGATTTTTTGCATGATGTAGGAGTTCCATCTCAAAAAAATGCGTACGCCAAAGTGTTTATAAACAATCAATATTGGGGACTGTATCTTATGGTTGAAGCTATAGATAAAAAATTTCTAAAAAGAAACTTTGGAACTAAAAAAGGAACACTTGTAAAAGGGGAGCCCAAAGCCTATTTAGATTGGTACGGAGATGATTGGAATAGCTATATTAAAAAATACAGGATTAAAAGTGGCGATAAAAAAAAATCGATTGAACAATTGATCCCTTTAATGGATGTCATTAATAATTTTGAAGGCTCCGATGCAATGTTCGAAACTGCACTGGAAAGTACTTTTAATATTAAAAGCTGTTTAAAAGCCTGGGCCGTCAACAATGTCTTAGTGAATATAGATGCTTACAATGTATGCTATCCTCATAATTTTTATCTGTATTATAATCCTAAAACAGACAAGTTTGAATGGATTAATTATGACGGTAATTACAGTTTTGGTGCATGGTCTCCAGTTTTTACTTTAGAACAAATGGAGGCATTAGACATTTATTATGTGAAGGAAGATGCTAAAAGGCATCCATTGGTCACTAAACTACTAAAAGAAAACATCAAGATTAAGCAAACTTATAGATCTATTATTCAAGACGAAGTATTAGAATATTTTGTACCCAAAGAATTTAACAAAAAAATTGAAACTCTAAAATTACTTATTAAAGAAAGTGTCTATGCTGATTCCTTAAAAATGTATACAAATAGAGAATTTGATGTAAATATAGAGCAAGCCATTGGAGATATTAAAGATCCAGGCGCATTTATACCAGGTTTAAAGCCATTTATTAAAAAAAGAAGAGAGCATATAGAAGCACAATTAACGAATGGCTATTAGAGCAGAGCCCCCACATTTAAAATTGTGATACAAGCTTCACTTAAGATGAAAAGTGTGAGACATTTAAAATTATTATACGAACGATGAACCTATTCATACTCAATTTACAAACAGATTTTTCAATTATAGTAGGGACTCTTATTATTGTATTTTTTGTCATATCCATATGCATTTTTATGGCTGCATTTATAGTTCGACATAAAAGAGAACGGAATCAGCAGAAAGAAAAAAAGTTAGTTCTACAATTTCAAGAGCTCTTTTCTGATTTTTTGTTTTCATCAGAAAATGAGGAGTTATTAGGTATCAGTATGAATAAGTTCAAACCCTATACCAAAAATAAATTTAACAAATCTATTCTCCTAAAAACACTCTTTAAAATCCATAAAGATATGACAGGTGATATCGCAGAGAAACTAAAAATGCTATATATTGAACTTGGGTTGGTAGATGATTCCATAAAAAAATTAAAAAGCTCAAAATGGCATATTCAAATTGTTGGTATGAGGGAGCTTTCAGAAATGAGAATCCAAAATGTTGCAGATGATATTGCGATACTTTCTTTAGATAAAAATGAAATAATAAGAAGAGAAGCACAATTAGCTTTGGTGAAAATTAATGGATTTCAGGCTCTAAATTTCCTTAACAACTTAACTTATACGTTGTCTGAATGGCAACAACTGCTGCTGTTAGAAACGATTCAATATTTTAATGAGAAGAATCTACCACCTCTGGAAAAACTTCTTAAGTCTGAAAATGATTCAGTAGTCTTATTTGTACTTAAAATTAGCAGAATCTTTAATTTAATTAGCTTAAAAGATCACTTAATACAGTTATTAAATCATGAAAATGAAACAATAAAAATTGAAACAATAGGAGTCTTAGGAGAACTCCAAATAACAGATTCATTAGCAATACTTAAAAGAAACTATTCTAAAAGTCCCAAGGCAGTACAGCTAAAAACATTAGAATTACTTGGGAAAATTGACGATGAACAAAGTATCCCTTATTTAGCAAAACAATTACAACTTTATGATTACGAAATTAATTTACAAGTATTAAGGGCGATTAAAACTATTGAAGGAAAACAAAAACTTGAAGAATTAAAACCGAGTCTAAGCTCAAAACAACAAAACCTTTTGTTACATGTAATGGAAGAAAATAAATAAATATCATATATGTTTTTTAAAAACGAACTAATTCTAAACTATTTTAGTAACGGTATTTTAATCTATGGAGCAATTTTGGCAACATCCTATATTATACTGTCCATTATCTCAGCTATAGAAACAAATCACTACTTAAAAAAAAATAGTTTTGTTAATTACACTAAAATTTTAGCATCTCCATTTGCACCCACAATATCTATTATAGCTCCTGCATATAATGAATCCCTTACTATTATAGAAAACGTAAGATCATTGCTTTCCATTCAATATGTGAATTATGAAGTTCTGCTAATTAATGATGGGAGCACAGATGATTATTTAGACAAATTAATTGAAGCATATGCACTTACAAAAGTAAATTACACGTTTAATGAGAAACTCCCTACAGAAAAAATAAAAGCCGTCTATAAATCCACAAAACCTTCTTTTTCTAGATTGTTAGTAATAGACAAAGAAAATGGAGGCAAAGCAGATGCTTTAAATGCAGGGCTGAACATAAGTGAAAATAATTTAGTAGCGTGTATTGATGTGGATTGTATACTTGAACCCGATGCATTATTAAAAATGGTGAAACCATTTCTTGAGAATGAAAAAGAAGAAAAGGTAATTGCTGCTGGGGGCGTTATTAGGGTTGCCAATTCATGTGTGGTAAAAGACGGAAAGCTAATAGAAGTTAAAATGCCTGAAAACTTTTTAGCTAAATCTCAAGTATTAGAGTATATGAGAACTTTTCTTTTAGGAAGAATGGCGTGGAGCAAATTAAATGGATTATTACTTGTTTCAGGTGCATTAGGACTATTTGACAGAAAAATAATGATTGCAGCTGGAGGCTATAATAAAATTGTAGGGGAAGATATAGAACTGGTGACAAGAATTAGAAAATACATGACCGAAAATGAAGAAAAATATAAAGTAGTCTATATTCCAGATCCTCTTTGTTGGACAGAAGTCCCTGAAACATATAAGGTATTGGGAAGACAGCGAAATAGATGGACGCGAGGCATGATAGAGACCTTAATAATTCATAAAAATCTATTTTTTAATCCGTCCTACGGAATGTTAGGAATCATCAGCTATCCGTATTGGTTTTTTTATGAATGGCTGGCCCCTATAGTAGAGTTTTTAGCAATCCTTTTCTTTATTGTTTTGATTTATTTTAATCGTATCAATTGGGAATATTTTATCCTATTAACAACTGCTGTCTATACATTTGCAATCCTATTTTCGGCATTATCAATTCTTAGTGAAGAACTTACGTATCACCAATATTCAAAAAAAAGAGTTCTATTTAAACTTTTGTTTTTTGTGTTGCTAGAGCCTTTTATTTTTCATCCTTATGTGATGTGGTCCTCAATAAAAGGGAATTTTAATTTTATCTTTAGTAAAAATAAAAAAAATTGGGGCGAAATGACACGAACAGGATTTAAGAGTGAAGTGGTAAATTGAGGTCGATTTGTGTTTTGGTGGGTTGCTTAAAAGAATGGATTATTATTAATCATTAGCTATAAAATGACTGTAACATAATTACTATCGATATAAAACACTGCGTGTTGCTTATATCTGCAATTATGTTAAATACTTCGTATGCGTCATTTAAACATCATAACTTCTTTAGAGCTCATTTATTTAAACATAGCTTCATTCACAGGATAAACCTATATATAAAATGTTCTATAATTTATATTATGTAAAATAGATAATTTCAACATCCAATACCCTCTATTCTTTTAAACTTCATTAATTTTGTACTTTACATATATCATACAAATGAAAACATTAACTCTATTCCGTATCATTGCCTTTTTAGAAGGCTTATCTTATATACTACTACTATTTGTAGGCGTGCCTTTAAAATATTTTGGCAATGATGTCAGCCTCGTTAAAATGCTTGGAATGCCACACGGGTTTTTATTCATGGCGTATGTCGCTTTTGTAATTGTCCTACGATTTGATAATCCATGGTTCAAAAAACATTTTATTTTAATTGCACTAGCATCCATCGTTCCTTTTGGAACGTTTATCGTTGAACACAAACTTAGAAAATTAGCATGAAACATATTATCGAATTAATAGTACAGTTATTAACCTCTTGGGGCTTGCCCGCTAATGTTGCAACAAATCTAAGTATTACGATCCTATTTATAGGGTTAACCATCCTTATCTATATTATTGATGTAATCCTAAAGAAAATTATTCGTGCGACCTTTACAAAAATCGCAAATAAATCTAAAACGGATTTTGACGACATCATGTTGGCCAATAGAGTTCCAAGTAGTATTGCGCAAATAGTCCCCTTTATACTGACCTATAAGCTCATTCCAAATTTGTTTTATGATTTCGAGAAATTAAAAGATTTTAGTGAAAAAACGATTTTAGTGGTTGGGATTGGACTCACCATTTGGGGCTTAAGAAATATTCTCAACTCCTTAAAAATCTATTTAAAAACCCTTAATTTCCTCAAAGACAAACCTGTTGATAGTTACATTCAGGTCTTTATGATCTTTGTATGGCTCACTGGTGTTTTTGCAACCGTTGCTATAGTGTCTGGAATTTCATTTTTAGAATTTATAGCAGGGTTAGGTACCATTTCAGCCATTATTATTTTAATATTTAGAGATACCATTCTAGGGTTTGTAGCCAGTATTCAAGTGTCCATTAACGACATGGTTCGAATTGGTGACTGGATTTCTTTTGAGAAATTTGGTGCCGATGGCGATGTGATAGAAATTAACTTAGCAACCGTAAAGGTTCAAAACTTTGACAATACCATCACCACCATCCCTACCTATGCCCTCATTTCCGATTCGTTTAAAAACTGGCGCGGTATGGACGAATCTAAAGGAAGACGCATCAAGCGTTCTTTAAACATTCGTATGGAGACTGTCAAGAATTTGACCCAAGCCGATATTCTTAAAATAT
>Ga0115005_10003611_pt1 | contig 12358 bp, 4 predicted proteins | sample ArcOceMetagenome_FD_87163 | JGI IMG/M metagenome (GOLD analysis project Ga0115005, IMG submission 87163) | Marine eukaryotic phytoplankton communities from Arctic Ocean - Arctic Ocean - Greenland ARC118M Metagenome | ecosystem: Environmental > Aquatic > Marine > Oceanic | place: Arctic Ocean... | reverse complement strand
TAAACCTTATAAAGTTGTTAAATTTGCGACAGATGTGACGGCTCAAAAATTACAGAGTGCTGATTTTTCAGGGCAGATTGAAGCGATCAGTAAAGCACAAGCGGTGATCGAGTTTAATATGGACGGTACAATTATTACTGCCAACGACAATTTTTTATCTACGTTAGGCTACACACTTGGTGAAATTCAAGGACAACACCACAGCTTATTTGTGGATGCTGTCCACAAAACGAGTCATGAATATCAGCAGTTCTGGCAAAAGCTTAATCGTGGCGAATTTGACAGTGGTGAATACTTGCGCATAGGTAAAGGTGGTAAAGAAGTATGGATACAAGCCTCTTATAACCCGATTTTTGATTTAAATGGTAAAGCAATTAAAGTAGTTAAATTTGCAACGGACATTACTGGACGTAAGCAAGCAATTGCTGAAATTAAAGAAACGTTATTGACTTTATCTGAGGGTGATTTAACGCAATATATTGAAACAGAGTTGGAAGGCGAGTTTAGTATTATCGGTGCCTCTATTAATGAATTTATTGATGTATTAAATAACATGGTGGGGAATATTAGAAGTGCATCAACCAATGTTAATGATTCCGCTCGAGAAATTGCTGAAGGTAACAATGAACTGAGTCATAGAACTGAATCACAAGCATCGAGCCTCGAAGAAACAGCATCTGCTATGGAAGAACTTACCAGTACCGTCCAGCAAAATGCTGAAAATGCTTCTGAAGCGAGTAAGTTGGCCACTTCCGTTATCAATAAAGCCAGTAATGGCGGTGATGTAGTTAAAAATGCCATTATAGCAATGAGCGATATTAATAAATCGAGTAAAAAAATTGCTGATATCATCAGTGTTATTGATGAAATTGCGTTCCAAACAAATCTACTGGCATTAAACGCTGCTGTAGAAGCTGCTAGAGCGGGAGAGCAAGGGCGTGGTTTTGCAGTTGTTGCTGCTGAAGTACGTAACTTAGCGCAACGTTCAGCAGGTGCAGCGAAGGAAATTAAGGGCCTAATCAACGATAGTGTTGAGGCAGTCGGTCAAGGAACGAAATTGGTTGACGAAACTGGAAAAACCTTTACTGAGCTGGTTTCCGCAATTGAAGAAGTGGGTAAAATGATTGGGGATATTGATAGTGCAGGTAAGGAACAGTCTGCGGGTATTGGTGAGGTAAGTGCTGCTGTTAGCCAAATGGATGAACTGACCCAGCAAAATGCCGCCTTAGTAGAGGAAGCTGCTGCATCAAGTAAATCAATGGAAGAGCAATCAAGTGCATTATTGGATCAAGTTGCATTCTTTAATAGTGATGTAGAAGAAGAGGTTCCAGTGATAAAAACGCCTGTAAGAAGAAGCTCAGTACAGCGTAAAAGTAAGCCGAAGCCTGTTAAGCCATTAAGAAGAGCTCATTCAACATCCAAGTCTGATAATGAATGGAAAGATTTTTAGGGGACTAATTTAGGGTTCAAGAAGAATTTAATCAATGTGTATCTTACAAAAAGGTAGTGTTAACTTATTAAGTAAGATTCACGCTTGGGATATATGTTTAACCACAATGTTAAGCATAAATTAGTATTATAACGTCATCATCCTGATAACAAATTCAGGATGATGACTCACTTAAACAGTTACTTTGTTGTTAACCCTCGACGATCAAGCAATGGTTGCACTTTAGGGTCTTGGCCTCTAAAACGACGATACATTACTGCAGGATCTTCACTACCACCTGGTTCTAATACATGTTTGCGGTATAAATCCGCAGTTTTCTCATCGAATATGCCATTTTCTTTAAAGGCTAACCACGTATCCGCATCATAGATATTTGACCAAATATAGCCGTAATAACCTGACGAATAACCACCTGAGAATATGTGTGAGAAATAACCCGTTCTGTATCGAGGTGCTATTTCTTTGATTAAGCCTATTTCAGATAGTACATTTTTCTCGAATACCGCTGCATCTTGTAATTCAGCTGTTTCTAAAGAATGCCAGCTCATATCAAGCAAAGCGGCACCTAAATATTCAGTTGTACCAAAACCTTGATTGAATTTTCCAGAAGCCTGAATTTTATCAACCAGCTCCATCGGTATTACTTCACCTGTTTTATAGTGTTTAGCAAAATTTGCTAATACTTCTGGCTCTGTCATCCAGTTTTCCATCACTTGTGATGGATATTCAACATAATCTCGTGGCAGTGCGGTACCTGTTTGAGAACGATAATAACCGTCAGATAATAACCCTTGAATAGCATGGCCAAATTCGTGGAATAAGGTTGAAGCTTGAGAAAACGTTAATAATGTTGGAGTATCGCCGACTGGGCGAGGGTAGTTCAATACATTGTAAATAATAGGGGTAACTTCTTCTCCATACATGCGATGTTGCTTGCGGAAACTACTCATCCAAGCGCCGCCGCGTTTGCTTTCTCGCACGTAATGGTCTGTCATATAAATACCAACATAACTGCCGTCCTTATCAAACATTTCAAAAGTACGAACGTCTTCATGATACTTAGGTAAGTCGTCACGTTCTTTAAATGTTACCCCCCATAATTTTTCAGCAGTGAAAAATATACCTTGTAGAGTGCCTTCTAGTGAAAAATAAGGTTTGGTTTCCGCGGCATCAATGTCGTAACGTGCTTTACGAATTTTTTCTGAATAGAACCACCAGTCCCATGCTTCAACTTCAATCTTAGTGCCTTCAGAGTTAGCCAATTTTTGAATATCAGCAGATTCTTCTTTTGCTCTTGCTAATGCTGCTGGCCATACTTGGTTTAATAAGCCAAAGACGTTTTCAGGTGTTTTGGCTGTTGCATTTTCAAGCGTGAAATGGGCATGAGTTTTATAACCTAATAACTGCGCTTTCTTGTAGCGTAAACTTGCTGTTTCTGCGGCAATTTTTTTGTTATCAAAAGCGTCGTCATTGTTACCACGCATTGTGTAACCTTTATATAAAGTTTCACGCAATTTACGGTTCGTTGAATAAGTTAAGAAAGGATTTTTGCTTGGACGATGTGTAGTGAATACCCACTTGCCTTTATGACCTCTTTCTGAAGCGGTGATGGCTGCTGCAGCAATAATATCGTCAGGTAAACCTGCTAAATCAGCCTTGTTGTCGACAACCATTTCAAAGCTATTCGTTTCGTGTAATAAGTTTTCGCCAAACTTTAGGCTTAACGTACTTAATTGTGTATTTAGCTGGCGTAACTTTCCTTTGTCGGTATCTGATAAATTAGCACCACCACGAACAAAACCTTTGTAGGTTTTTTCAAGTAATGTTAATTCATTTACTTTCAAGTTCAACTGATCTTTTTTGTTATATACCGATTTTACACGAGCAAATAATTTAGCGTTTAGCTTGATGTCGTCATTTAACGCAGATAACTGTGGTGACACTGCTTTGGCAATTTTACGCATTTCGTCGTCAGACATTGAACCCGTTAAACCGTAAAATACGTTGCTTACTCGGTTGAGAAAGTCACCTGATTTTTCCATTGCTTCAATGGTATTTTCAAAGGTTGCTTCACTTGTCATATTAGCAATTTTATTTATTTCTTGTTTATTTTCGATAATGCTTTGTTCAAATGCTGGTAAGTAGTCACTTTTTTGAATTTTATCAAAAGGAGGTATACCATGTGGCGTAGTAAACTCACTAAACAATGGGTTCACATGTTCAGCCAATTCACTGGTTTCTTTGCTTACATGAGTTTGATTTTTGTCACTGTCGTATGATTGACAACCCGCTAAAGCGATTGCAATCGCAAGAGGAGCTAAGAGGCGCTTTTTCATAAATACCTTTTATTATGTTTGAGAAAATGGATATGGCTTTGTTAGCACAAGGTAAACAAAGCTGATAACTGATTCTATGTTGCTCTTTGACAAGGTACAAGTTAGACCGTTATAAAAAACGTTGAATACCAACTAAAGAAAGATGAAAAGCTAAAATGATGAATGTTGATAGTTTTCGATATATACGGAGTCAATAAATAAAATGAGTAGTCGACCTCATATAAAAATCCCGTGGCAAGCACGGGATTAAATAGTGACTAATTTTATATACACTTTTTAATCAGGAATATAATCTAAAACCAAGCTTGATGAGGCTGAATTATAGTGAATGATACGCTGGTAATTTGGCGATATATAACTTTCCAAAGAGCCTGCACTATAAGCAGCTGTAAATAGTGCCTGTTGATTCTCATCATATTTACTGAGAATAAAGAAACCAGAAGGATCGAATCGATAAAAATAACTATTGTCGCTAGAGTCTATAGCTACATTGACGGTTCGAATACTTGCACGTAATACGCCTTGGTCAGTAAATGTTGTACCATCAAATATAGTCCATTCGGATGTTGTACTCGCGGTATAAATATCTTCACCATTACTGCTAGTCACTATATTTGATAAAACGCCACTGTAAGCGGAGTTAATATTTTCTTCGCTCGAAACTTGTTGGACACTTTCATTGGTAAATGCATTGTACTCTAACGTGAACTGCATCAGTGCTGCAGTACTAGCGTTATAAGCGAACACAGTATTATTTGCAGGTGCATCTTTAATGATAGATGAATCGAAGGCATTGTCTCTATCCCAAAACTGTACCTTTAACGCTAGATTTGCATATTCTAGTGCTCGAGTGATAACAATAGCTTTACCTGATATTATCGCTATTTGTGCCGGTCTAAATTCAATATCAATATCATCAGCAGGCATTAAAATCATACTGAAATCACTTAGGTCTATTTGGTAATGATTAACACGCGTTTGCTCTTGTCCGTCATCATCAGTATACGTTTCGCTATTTGAAGCTAATAATATTGAGCCATCAGGATGAATAACTAAATTTGTTAAATCAACATCAGCCAGTGGCGAGGTAATAGTGGTTATTGCCGCCCCAGTAATAATATTAAACACTTTTATCGTATCACCTTGACCAATATAAATATTAGGACGAAGTGGGTCTAATACGACCGCTGAGCTATTAGGTGTGATATCGCTAATAACGATTTCACTGATACTGGAGGTATCGAAGTCACCTTTTTCGAAACTGACTTTTATTATGCCATTTACACTATCAGCGCTATTGGTTGGTGAAAGGGTTATTTCACCATAATACATACCGTTAGTGGACATTTTACTTGGGTCTGCTGTAATCGTTAGTGTGTTATTAACTGAATCTGTAATTAATGTTAACCAATCAACATTGCTATTGGCTTGCCACGCAACTGAACTGGCTTTATTTGTTAGAATACTAACGGTATGGCTGAGTGTCGATTTATCAACTTGAGCAGTAAATGTTAACGCTGAAAAATCACTAAATAACCTCACTTCATCAACAGCTAATTCAATCACTATTTGTGTATTTGAACCTGTTTCTGGATCGGTAATGGTCACAATACCGGTAAATAACCCCCAACCGGTAATTTCATTTGAATCCACAGTGATTGTAAGCGTATTGCTATCTTCGGTAGTTTCTTGCGTAAAAGATAACCATGCAACATCTGAGGTTGCTTGCCATGAATCACTTACACCTGAAATAATAACTTCTTGTGTTTCAACGCTAGCATGACCAAATGTTGTATTAAAAGATAACTGTGTTGCAGATACATCAAACTGCTCTAAAGTGATCATTTCTATTTGAGTACTATTTAGGGCATTGACTAATAAACGTTTATCATCCGCTGATAGGTCGATACTTGTCGGTTGTTGTCCACCAGTATTAATCGTTGCAGTCAGTTCTGCTTGTTCATTGTAGACATTAACAGTAAAGCCAATCGCAGGATCAAAACGCACATAGTGAGTAAAATTATTTTTTGATTTATCAACAGCAAGCGTTGTTGTACCTTCTGTTTGTGGAAGTAAACCATTATCGATAAATACAGTACCGTCAAAGCTGATATGTTCACTGGTCGGGCTGATTGCATAAATGGTTGATTCGTCATTATTAACGACAAAATCGGATACTCTGTCGTCGTCTGCTAATAACTCAGGGCGATATTCATGCGTTAATGTGGCGGTAATTTTGTCTTGGGTAAAATCATTAATTTGGGCATTATAACGTTTTAATGTTGCTGTTTGAAATTCCAAAGCATAGAAAGCGTCTGTTTCACTTGCTTGGTCGATTGCAGCAATAAAAAATGCGTTTTCTTGATCCCAAAATAAACGCTGTAAGTTTTCATCTGCGTATTCTAATGTTTGAGTAACAATAAAATATCGTCCAGAAAATTGTACATAACGACTTGGTTCATATTCTATAGTCGGCGCTTCAATTGCAGTAAAACTATAATCGCTTAAATTGATGTTATAACGGTGAACAACATCGGTGGTCGTTTCGTCTTCATTGATGATTGTTTCAACTGCTTTGGCGAGTAATTTACTTCCGTCAGGGTGAACTATAAATTGTTCAAGCAACGTGTTTTCTGGCGCAATAACTACCGATGCTATTAATTCACCACTATATTGCTGGTAGACTTGTAATTCATTGGTTGACCCAACATAAAAATAAGGCAGGTTGGGCGCTGCTATCATGGTTCCGTCATTTACTGTTATATCGGCAATCACTTGAGTTTCGGTTTCATCAGCACTTTGAAATAATGAAACGGGTAGGGTAGTGCCAATAACAACATCATTTTCAACGGCACTGATCGTTATTTCACTTATATTGATGGCTTCTGAAGGCGCTGCATTAAGATCAACCATCACTTTAAGATAATCGTTATCAAGTTTTGTTAAGGTTAACCAAGTGGCGGAAGAGTTAGCCTGCCAATTAATCGCGACAGCATTATTGGTCTTTACTTTTATGGTGTGTTCTAGCGCTGAAACATTGAATGTTGAAGTAAACGCTAAACTTGCTTGGCTAGTATATAAATATTGATTGTCGAGGCCTACTTCAACCGGTATAACCTTTGTATCACCCGTTGTTACTTCTGTAAGCGTAATATTACCACTTGATAATTGTGCTAATGTAAAACTGTTAATGTTCGGTGTTATGATAACTGTTGCGTCACCCGTACCTGAAGTTATGTCAAAAGTGATCCAGTCAACATCACTGGCTAACTGCCATTCATTACTTTCACTGGTTATATCGATTGCTTGGGTGGGGATTATTGTGTCACCGAAGGTGCCGCGAAAGCTCACAAGTTCAGTATCTATATTCGCCTGCCAAATAAGTAATGAAACGTCAATGTCATGATGAACCAACGTTGTACTATTTTCGGATAACTCACCTGTAGAAAATCTTAGCTTCGTTAAGTACTTACCGATATTAATTTGGTCAGCTTGCGTTAAATCGACGTATATAGTGGCAGAATTAGCGGTCAGGTTTTCAGTTCTAAATGCTAACCAACCAACAGGAGCACTGTCAGGCGCATAGCCAACTAATAAACCGTCTCCTTCAAACGTAATATTTATCGCAATTGAATGATCAAATTCAGTAATTATTTCATTGCTAAAGCTTATAGTTGAGACATCAGCATTGATTGTATAGTTTTTTGATTTATCACTACCGCCACAGGCAGAAAGCAATGTTGTTACACAAATAATAGTAAAAAATTGACTGAGGTTCTTAAAATATACCTTCATACAGATCCCTGTTTTGTTCTGCTGATTATCTAGAAGCTTAACGCTAACTTTATATGAACTTATTCTGCGTGATTATTCACACAAAGTAAAAACTTAATTACTTATGATTAAAGTAAACAATTGAACACAATGATTATTTTTTAATTTCGAGATAAAATAAGTGATTAAATGTTTGTAAAGGTTATATTTCATTAAATAAAATGATTTTATATTGTTCGTTAGATTTACTGTCCCGTCCGGCATATTCTTACAAAGAATTAATGTAAAAACTGAAATTATATGAATATAGTGAAAATGAAATCACGTGAGTACTCGAATACTTAACTTTAAAAGACTTATTGAGTGAAGAAAGCTTTGCAGAATGTTTTTTCGAGTGGTTAATAATAAAGGTTTTTGCTGGCGTTTTATTAAAAGTGAATTGACTGAGAAAGGTGTTTTAGCTGTATTATTAGAGAACTGAGTAAAAATCAACAAATTGATTGGTATCTTCAACCAGAGCTTGCGTATAATAAACGCTTTGGCGTTATAGCATTTAACGACCCAAAAAACATAGTACAGTGTATTCGATTTATGCAGTATCGGGGTTTCTTTTCAGATGAAATCATGCGACTGATAAAATCAACGATTAATAAATAACGATTAAACTGAGAGTGTATATTCCCATGATCAAAACTAGTGCCCAATTACGTCAAGCATTCTTAGACTTTTATGCTTCAAAGCAACACCAAATCGTTCCGAGTAGTTCGCTTGTTCCTGGCAATGATGCCACATTGTTATTTACCAATGCAGGTATGGTCCCTTTTAAAGATGTTTTTTTGGGCGCTGAAAGTCGCAGCTATACTCGGGCAACATCTTCACAGCGTTGTGTTCGTGCCGGTGGTAAACATAACGATTTAGAGAATGTTGGTTATACGGCTCGCCACCATACTTTCTTTGAAATGTTGGGAAACTTTAGTTTTGGTGATTACTTTAAAGAAGATGCCATTCGTTTTGCGTGGGAGTTCTTAACCACGACTTTAGCTTTACCTAAAGAAAAACTATTAGTGACTATTTATGAGAGTGACACAGAAGCTTTCGCTTTTTGGCGTGACGAAATAGGCATCCCGGTCGAAAAAATAATTAGCATTGGTGATAAATCTCCAAACAAAAAGTATGAATCTGACAACTTTTGGTCAATGGGTGATACCGGGCCTTGTGGACCATGTTCTGAAATATTTTATGATCACGGTGAAGATATTTTTGGTGGTCCTCCTGGCTCTCCAGATGAAGATGGTGATCGTTTTATCGAAATTTGGAACCTAGTGTTCATGCAGTACAACCGCCATGCAGACGGAACAATGGAAGCATTACCTAAACCTTCTGTTGATACGGGCATGGGTTTAGAACGCATTTCAGCAATAATGCAGGGTGTCCATAGTAATTACGAAATTGATATTTTCCAAGGATTAATTAAAGATAGTGCACAGCTTCTTCAATGTAACGACTTAGCGCATAAATCCTTACGTGTTATCTCTGATCATATTCGTTCATGTAGTTTTTTAATTGCCGATGGTGTTATGCCTTCAAATGAAGGACGTGGTTATGTTTTGCGTCGTATTATTCGTCGTGCAGTGCGCCATGGTCATAAGTTAGAAGCAAAAGAACACTTCTTTCATAAGTTAGTGGCTTCATTAGCAAAACAAATGGGTGAAGCTTACCCTGAGTTAATTAGTCAACAAGCAATTATAGAAAAAATCTTACGGATAGAAGAAGAGCAATTTGGCCGAACACTTGATCGCGGCATGGTTTTACTTGAAGACATGTTAGCTAATCTTAAGGGTGATACTATTTCAGGCGAAGATGCTTTTAAACTTTATGATACTTACGGATTTCCTGCTGATTTAACTGCGGATATTGCACGTGAACGACAATTAAAAGTTGACCATAAGGGGTTTGATATTGCCATGGGGTTACAGCGCGAACGTGCGCAAAAAGCGAGTCAATTTGGTGCAGACTATAATAACGAACTTAAGTCTGACCATACAACAGAATTTAAAGGCTATACCCGTAATGAATTCTCTTCAACAATTGTTGAGTTATTCAATAGTGAAGCATCGGTTGCTGAATTAAAAGCAGGCGAGCAGGGGATTGTCATTTTAGATAAAACACCATTTTATGCTGAATCAGGTGGTCAAGCAGGCGACCAAGGTTTGTTGCATATTGATGACGGTGTTTTTGAAGTGCATGACACGACTAAAATGGGTAATGCATTTGCCCATAAAGGTATTGCACGCACTAACGTTGGCGTTAATCGCCGTGTTAAAGCTGAAATAAATATTGAGCGTCGAACAGCTGTTGTTAAAAATCATACGTCAACACATCTGCTTCATACCGCCTTACGTCATGTATTAGGTGATCACGTTACACAGAAAGGTTCATTGTGCGATGCTGAAAAATTACGTTTTGATTTCTCTCATTTTGAAGGGGTAACCGCGGAAGAGCTACAAACGGTAGAACGTTTAGTTAATCAACAAATTCGTAATAACTTAGCGCGTGAAACGCAATTAATGCAAATTGATGATGCTAAAGAAAAAGGCGCAATGGCATTGTTCGGTGAGAAATACGACGATGAAGTGCGAGTAGTTACTTTAGGTGAATTTTCTACAGAACTCTGTGGTGGTGTTCATGTTGAGCGTACCGGTGATATCGGATTTGTTAAAATAGTGTCTGAATCCGGCATTGCTGCTGGCATACGTCGTATTGAAGCTGTTTCTGGTGAAGGTGCACTTGCTTATACAGAACAGCAAAGCTCAAGTTTATTAACAGTTGCTTCTTTGGTGAAATCTGATATTACGAATATGCCAGGTAAAGTTGAGCTATTAATTAGTCGTGGCAAGCAACTCGAAAAAGAAATTCAACAACTTAAACAACAGTTAGCGGCTCAAGCGGGTTCTGACTTAATCAGTAAAGCTGTTGATGTTAATGGCGTAAAAATACTTATTGCAGATTTAGACGGTGCAGAATCTAAAGCACTGCGTGGCATGATGGATGAACTCAAAAATAAAATTGGTTCAGGTATCATTTTATTAGGTACTGCAAGCGATGGGAAAGTGGGTTTAATTGCGGGTGTGACGAAAGACTTAACCGGACAAGTAAAAGCCGGTGATCTCGTTAATGCTGCTGCTCAGCATGTTGGTGGTAAAGGTGGTGGGCGTCCAGATATGGCTCAAGCGGGTGGAAGCCAGCCTGAGCACTTAACACTCGCCTTAGACGCTGCAAAAGCTTGGTTAACAGATAAGTTATCGTAATATAAGACAACGTCAGTATATTTAATTAAGGAGCTTTTTAGCTCCTTTTTTATTACTTAACCTGTAATACAGCAAAATAATCAAATATTTGTTAATTGAATGTTAGTCTCTATTTATTACAACATTAATAATAACAAATAGTTGCAAATAATATGAAAAAATCACTTTATTGCTTCAATAAGCTTGTTAGAATGCAAATATTGGTTATAAGTACAAAGTTAATAACCTATTATCACTTGTGATACTAAAATATTTATAAATAATGGAAAAACTGAGTCGTAGTGAACTTAAGTAACTATTTTTTACAAAGATTTTAATTTTTATTATGTACTTTGACCAAAATTAAACTAAATTTATTACTAGCTTATAATTTTTTAGTGGACTGGCTTTTAAACATAAAGGATATTTAGGATGTTAATTTTAACTCGTAGGGTTGGTGAAACGTTAATGATCGGTGACGAAGTTACCGTAACTGTTTTAGGTGTGAAAGGTAATCAAGTGCGCATTGGTGTCAATGCTCCAAAAGAAATCTCTGTTCATCGTGAAGAAATTTATATGCGTATTCAGGCAGAAAAAACAGGAAGTGACAGTGTTGAAGACGAAACAGGGAATAAGTTTTAACTTTATCTATTGCACCCATTAAAAAAGTCGGCATTTGCCGACTTTTTTAATGGGTAAAAATTAGTTTTTATATCGTGAATTTATAGAATAATAACGTTTGAAGCATGAAAAATAACCGTCTTGATGGAAATCTCGGCAAACAGACGTAAAAGTGCAGAAAAATCGAAAAAAATGTTTGACTTATTTTCTCGATCCATTAATATTCGCACCCACTGGAGATGTGACCGATTGGTCGAAGAGGCTGACCTGTTAAGGGAGTATCTAGTTTGCAACTAGATTGAAGTTTTTTATTTAAAGGGTATTATAAATACGCATTAAATCTCAATAGTGAATAAGTAAATTTGGAGAGCTGTCCGAGTGGCCGAAGGAGCTCCCCTGCTAAGGGAGTAACGGCTTTAAATCCGTTCGAGAGTTCGAATCTCTCGCTCTCCGCCATTACTTTATTAAAGGTAACTTTTATAAAAGTAATAATTGCAAAGCAATTTGCTATCTTTAGACTAAGATATAAAACATAGTTCATGTGAGGGCGCGTAGCTCAGCTGGATAGAGTACCTGGCTACGAACCAGGCGGTCGCAGGTTCGACTCCTGCCGCGCCCACCACTCTTCTTTATTGAATGGTGGAATAAGCAAATACTTAAGCTTATAAAATAATATGTATTATCTTTGAATAGGATGTTAAATACGCTTTAATGTGGGCGCGTAGCTCAGCTGGATAGAGTACCTGGCTACGAACCAGGCGGTCGCAGGTTCGACTCCTGCCGCGCCCACCACATTTGCTGAGAAGCTGAAATAAACCAACTTTCGAGTTGGTTTTTTTTCGCCTGAAATAAATAAGTGCTATTTATAATTTTTAAAAGAGCATGGCTGG
>Ga0115005_10003610_pt1 | contig 12359 bp, 14 predicted proteins | sample ArcOceMetagenome_FD_87163 | JGI IMG/M metagenome (GOLD analysis project Ga0115005, IMG submission 87163) | Marine eukaryotic phytoplankton communities from Arctic Ocean - Arctic Ocean - Greenland ARC118M Metagenome | ecosystem: Environmental > Aquatic > Marine > Oceanic | place: Arctic Ocean... | reverse complement strand
GCGATGAGCACCAGGGCTGCGAGTACAATGTACCAAAGATGGAGTTGGTGTGAAGGCATCGGTGACAGCAAGGCTTGCTAGGAGCATAATCGACCCTGCATGTTTGTTGATTCGCATTATTCTTTTGAGAAACTACAAGAGTGTTATTAGTTATTAGTAAGAATTCCTCTTGGTGTCAGACAGTTTCAAGATGTTGTTTCTCTAGATACTGCAGTAATTCACTCTTTTGGACTAATGGTTTTTAGTTGTTTTACTCAAGACTTTGTACAAAATCCTGCTGTTTCTTGAGTCAGACGGATCTCGTTGCTCGTTGCTCTTGCTTGGTAGATGGTATTGTACGTACCGGTGGTACCAGCGCTCAAGATCAATCAGAGAGGGGAGCTGTGAGCTGTTGTGGAACAATGTGTCATCATTCTTCATCATCATGTTGATAGCGCTCGCCGGTCCTCCCTCGTTCCTTCACGGAGCCAACTAGGCGCAATAGTTTAATATATGCCACTTTTTGTAATTAGGTTATAAGAAACGGGCAAGGGACGTACTGGTGCATGCAAGAAAAAATCGTTAGCTACCTCCTCCTCCTTCGTACTCGTACTAGCAAGCGGACAAATTCGAAAATCTTTCTCTTCTGCTGATGATCAAAAGAGTTCCAAAACCTTTCACAAATCACAAATCACCACCACAACCTGAACTACTATTACTGTAAAACCAAACATGAATATCAAAACAATCATCTTGGCAACATTGGCAGCAAATGCAGCAGCCTTTAGCTTTCCTGAAGTTAATTTGAAAGCTATTTCCAGAAAGGCCACTGCTACTGTACTCTCTACTCTCCTCCTATCCAACACCCTCTCGCCCATTCTTCCTGGAGGAGAGGCAGCTGCTGAATCTCGTCTCGTTGGAGAGATTGCTGGGTCTGGAATTGTTTTCAAGGACACGCTGGTAAGAAATTATGATTTTAGGAATTTCCAAATTGAAGCACCAACAACATTATTTATGATTGATAACTAACTCACTGATGTAAATACATGTTTTTTATGTTGTTTACCATCTCCCATACCAAAGAATATCGAAGCATTTGACGATCCAAAGGTGAAAGGAGTTACCTTGTACATTTCTAATTTCCAGAGACCGCTGAATGAGCGCCTCAGCAAGGATTTCTTCAACGATCCATCTTTTGCATCTGTAAGTTGTGCTAGAACTGGACCCATTTCGGTGGCAGACACTATTAATAAGGAGAAAGGTGGAGAAGAAGTCTTTGAAGAAAAGAGGTCTTTGCTCTTTAAACAGCTAAAGGTGCAAAGGGTATTCGATGTAGAGAAAAATACTGTCATTTATGCTTCCTTCAACACAAGACTGGATAAGAAAAGTGACGACAACAAGTCTAGGTTCAAGTCTAGCATTTGTTCATTGAACTTGGACTGAGTTTCTTCAATGCATTACTTATAAATTATAATGATCTAATCGCAGAGAAATATAAACGCACATCTTTGATCACGTCAATCAATTAAAATCTTACACTAATGAAGCATCGCTTGGTTGCAGAGGAGCATCCAAAGTGCCATTCAAACCTCTCACTCTTCTCATTCTACCTCCTCGTCCACGATTGCGGCGTCTCCGTCTTTCTGTCGAAGCTGTCCTCATTCGTCTCGGCCTGCCTTCAATTGGTACGTCTCCAGAGTCAAAGCTGTCATTGCTTGTTCTAGATTCGTAACTTTCCGTTAATTCTAGTGAAGAATTGTATGATAACTCCAAATCTCCAAAACTATCATTGTCGTCACTGCTTATGTGGCCGCCTTCTCTTGACCTAGAAGATAACGAGTCGTTCGATTGTACTCTGGTCAAATTTCTACGTCTACCAGCAAGCATTCGTCTTAGATTTGCAAGTCCTCTCGCACCTGGAGCAACCGCATGATCGGGTGCAGTGGGAGGAGAATTTGGATGCCTTGGCAAAGATGATGCAGTTGCCGTCGCTTGTGTATTTTCACGGGGTTGACTTTGCTCTTCTGATGCGCCTGTTCTTAGCGAAGCAGTTATCGTGGCACGGATGGTTTGCGCGAAACTCTCGGCAGAAGTTGTTAAGGAGGTTAGATCGGAGAGGGAGTATCGACAGGCTGGACATGACGCATTGTTTCCAAGCCAGGCGTCGACACAACCTTTATGGAATTCATGGTTACAGGGGAGGCACCGAATATCCTCGCCAACTTCGTATTCAACAAGACAGATAGCGCAACACTGCTCTTCATCATCAACACCGAAGTTCATAGATGACGACCCTTCTGCTCCTTCTGCTGTACCTTGACGGTTTGCATCTTGGGTGCCTTCTCCTCCGCCGTGCTCCTCCGTCTCGCCTGAATTTTCATGCTGGTACTTTTTCAATGGCAGAGTATCAATGATATCTTGATTAAGTCCATTTCTTCCAAAGACGCTTCCTCCCATCGTAGGATCAGCATTCACTGCATCCATGTTGAACCCTTCTCCCTCTGCCCTACGTTGCACGACTCCGCAAGCGTACGTAAACATCATTGACATCATCATGACAGTCAATAGAATGACATACGCTGCTCCAGCATTTGCCATCTCAGCGTCTTCACTACGAACTTCATACTCCACTGTGCTCGTTTTCCCAGCAATGTTCAGACTCCATACACCAGAAATATCAGTAGTTTGACGGTACCGTCCACCCCATACGAACATATTCCCGAATTCTTTCGATAGCACAGCGGAATGCTCTAGGCGCAGTGAGATTGTTTCAGGTTGTAAACCATTATAGGCGGCAACATACCAGACAGAAGGTTGAGAAATGTTTTGTACCTGTGGCATACTAACCATTACATCATCGTATACATACGATATCTGCTGGTTGTCGACAGGATCCATCATCATTTTGTATCCTCCAAACGATGTTAAAATTGTACCTCCATGATCTGGCGTTTCCCATCCTACTACAGAATGATACGCTCGACCATTTGATTCTGCCATTGGACGCATAGCCCATTTGAGAGATTTCAAGTTAAAGATCCAAATATCATCCAGCTGAGACCATACTGTAGATCCATCCCATAGATAGGTCTCAATCTCCCTCAGACCACCATAAATAACGAGCTCGTCTCCAACGACAGTTGCTGCATGCGAAGTCCTTTCCCCAGGATGATCCATCGCCACAATTCCATCTGGGCCCCACGTCGAAGCCATTATCTCCCACGTATCAGTCTTGAAATCGTAAGCCCATACATCACCAAGCGTAGTATCAGCCTGCTGCTCGCGGCCAGTACTCGTCGCGTATTCCCGCACATGAAGACCTCCGTAAATGATGAGCTTATCTCCACTCTCCCAATACCCCCCACGAACCTCCCCCCTATTCACAGTAAAGCTAAATTCCTCCGATTGTGAACTCTTCGTCTCGGCGGGTGGGACAGTCACCTTCGGCAACCATCTCTTCCAAGACATACTTTGCCCAGTGGCTTTATCCGCATCATAATTCCCCTCGTAATTCTCATAATCTCTTCCATCAAATTCAATCTCTGCCAACTCCATCTGGTACATAAAAGGTTCCTTTTCCATGAAAAATACCCCATCATGTTCATTGTATTCCAATCCTCCAAAGACATACAAAACCCCTTCGCGCACTAGAGAAATGTGACCTACGCGACTTGCCGGTGAGCATGTCATGGAATGATCCATTCCAACCTGTGTGACATTGTCACTGCAAATTTCAGCATCGGAAAGAATGTCGGGAGGTGTGAGCTCAAACCACCGCCCATTATCGGATGTGGTAGCGGATGTCATGTCATAGGCCCAGATGGGGAATGTCTTCCAATCCCGATCAGTGAAGCCTCCCGTTATAATCATGTATTCCTGAGATAAAGATGTGGCAAGGACGCGATTTGTGTTGTTACTATTGTCAGAGATGGTACTGTTCGTGGTGGGAGTAATAGAGGTAGCTGTAGCATTAGTAGCAGTAGCATTAGAAGCAGCTGCATTGATGTTTCCTTTATCAATGTCTCCACCGGGTCCAGCTGCTGTTTCCTGATTGCTACCAACGGTGCCATTTTTATTCTGATTCTCCGTTTCCATGGCCTGCGCATTTCCTTCTACATCTGGCCCATCTGGACCTGGATCAATTGGGTTCGTATTCGCATTCGCATTCGTGTTTGCAGCAGTAACTTCGGTATTTCCACTATTCTTGTCACCGTCGCCGTCGCTTCTGCTCAAGGCATAGACTGCAGCAGAATGCGCTCTCCTGGTTTCAGGTTTCCTCTCACCCTCGGGCAGACGAACCCACCAGGATGCCGATAAAACATCCAATTGCCGGGCGAATTCCTTGACTGGATTGTAATATCTCTTTTTATCATGTTTGGAGTTGGAAAGGTCACGGTCACGGTCATCATTATCATTAGGTTGTAGAATTGCGTCTAGACTGGGCGAGTGGGACTCGTGCCACTGCCGATCTCGTTCTCGTTCTAGTAAGAAACGCTGATGCATGGGCATTGGTTGTTCGTGGGTATTGCTGCCATGGATCTTATTTTTATCTAGGGTCGCAGTCTTCCTGACATGTGAAGAAATAGAATCAGTATGTTGTGGATTGGATTCTCCTGCGCATGTGTTCGTGAATGCAAGTATTGATGCCAGACACAAGATTGCTGACAAGTGACACGATCGACTGAAACGAATCATTGCTGTATTTTCGTGGTATATGAGTGTAGTAACGTATAGCTCAAGTGTTGAATCCTTTACTCTAAATATTATCAGTACTGTAGCAGATCAGAAGTTCTTCGGACCTTAAGTATTCTGTGAAAAGATAGCAGTTTGGAATTGCAGGAAGGCAAGGAATCGAAAAAGTCGATATGAAAAACTTTGAATATAAAATTCGATAATAGAATCACACTCAAAATGATCAAATATCGTCGGCGCAGCGAAATTTTGGCAGTCCTATCTTGTGTGCAGTACATGGTGCTCGAAGACAACAGACATGCAAGAAGGAGTCGGGAAGGAGAACGTTGATCACCGCAGTGAGCACCTCACGGATGGATTTGGTTTGATTTTTTAAGAGATGTCAATGTGGCTATTGATCTAAATTAGTAATTTATATGTTATCCCTCTATAGTAGGTATTCTTTCTGTTTTCTTACTCTTTACTAATCAGATTTTCAGTCTGGAAGGAAAAAGTTTGGAACCACCCCCCTCCCTTGTGTTTCGATACTTTGTTGCAATAGGAATTTTAAGATGGTGCGTTTTAGCTCTTCTACCTGATGGAACTGGAACCTAGAAATGAACACCAGTTGAATGCTTCTGCATGTATGGATGCTGGGTGTGTTTCGGGAGATTGTTTGGACGAGGCGGATGGTGGTGATCACGAGATGAAGATCTACCGTTTGGTCGGTGTCTATCTGAGTCAATGGTCAAGGAGGCACTGATGGCAAATGTTATCAGTCATGGGTGACTTCGATATAGAGGCGCTCATGATGATACGATATATAGGGAACGCCAAGCACGATATACAAAACACACCAGCACTCTCCAGCATCTTGAATATATACATGCAGTCGGAAGATGAAACATACGTTGATTATCATGGATGTCACGACCATGGACGACCGTTCGGTCGAACAACCACCATGAATCAAACCATGCGCAAACACTTTGATCAACATCAAAACTAACGCAGTTCCTCTTTATTTTTTTCCTTACAGACTAAGGGAACCACATCATTCGGAAAGAGACACAACAAGTCCCACACTGCGTGCCGTCGTTGTGGAAAGACTTCCTTCCACATCCAAAAGAAGACTTGCTCTTCCTGTGCATACCCCGCACCTAAGACTAGAAGTTACAACTGGGGAGAGAAGGCTAAGGGACGCAAGACTACCGGAACTGGACGTATGCGTTATATGAAGACTATGACCAGGAGATTCAAGAATGGATTCAGAGAGGGAACCCAAGCAAAGAAGCAGGCTGCTTAGATATTTATTGTATTATTTAAGAAATAGGCAGTAGCACACCAACATTCTATTTTGATTGATAGTTTCCGTAGATATTATATTGATGGTGCAGGATTTGTTCTTTTTGTGGTACACTAGTAAGAATGATCGAGTTTTTCACTGCAAAGATTGGTCTCATTTTGACCATTGGCTGATGCAGTCAATTTCAACGCTAACGAGTACAGATAGTAGTTACAGCAATAGAAACTTCCTCCCATATTATCCTGGACGGGAGTTGAGCGACTTCAAGTACATGTGTTTCCCAAGTGTGCACTTTGATCGAAACAGTGTTATAAAATGGAAGTATGGCCATACTGTCAATTGTCTAGTGCCAAACCTGCAATTAGCGGCCATTTTTGCATTTCCTTTCTATCTAAATATATTGCTTGTGTATGTCTTGGTTGAGTTCATCAATGTATCATTTGTTTCGCTGCCCAAAATTATGCCGAGAAGTTATGAACATGAATAGAGTTCACAACAATGGACTTATATTTAAAACTAGCTGGTTCCATTTTTATGGAAGAAGTCGATGCTCTAACTCATCAATTTATATACGATTGAATGTGAGCAATGCCAACTTTGAAAGCTTTTCACATTTGATGGAAACAGAAACGTAACATACCAATACTAGGATAATAATATTATGATACCGTAAATAATATGTTCATTGCCGTGAAGATGCCTTTTCAAATCACAACCACCAAAACAAAAGGGATAGAGTTGGGGTACGTTTAAGGGTTCTTGAGATGATGTGACCCCCTCTCCATCACTATGGTACAGGAGTTAGTGACGTACCGACCTCCGCGTGGATGGAAAAACTCCCCTCACAAACTCAAGAGATCCACTGAATAGTTGTAGCTTGCAGGAATCATAATTTCTTTGAAAGAAAATTGATATCAACATGAAGACAGTATTCAACGTAGCAATCTTGCTTCTTTCAGCTTTCCTAGCTACTGCTGAACAATCAACATTCGGAGTTTCTGCCACTGGATCCTCTGTTTTTGGAATTTCTAGAGGAGGTGGACTCTTTGGAGGAAAAGAAAAGACAGAAGAAGTGTGAGTTCGCCAAATAAATTGGGATCAATTATTTTTTCACGTTGAATCGTTTGAATGTCATAAATCTAATCCCATATTTTTATTTACACCAACTAAAGTGCTCCTGCTGAAGCTGGAGTTGGAACCAAATATCCTGCACTGACTGAAGCGGAAGTCGAGGATTGGCTTTCACACATCCCTGTATTTGCTGTCACCGACTCAAATGGAGCTGGAGTTGTACTCAAGCCCGATGGAGAGCAGAGTGTATTCTACTTTTTCATGTCCCCAATGATGGCTAACGCTACCTTGAATACCTTGAAGGCAAATAATGAAGATATGGACTTGAAGATATCTGCATTTTCTCTTGGAAAGATTTGGTTCAAGATTTTGAATGCTGATAAGGATACTGAGGTTAAGGTAGGTTTGCACAATGTTGCACAAAAGAAATTGGGTTTTCTATACCAAATCAAAAGTACTAACGCATATTTCTGTACCACTTTTAGCTCCAGGTACCTGGAAGTGATGCAGAGCCAGAAACCACAAAGGGGGTAGAATATCGTCTTGTTCCTGATACCAGGGACCTTATGGGGGCACGTATGCTTCTTACCATGGATCCAGAAGACGGAGAAAAGTTGAAGGCTGGAGGCGGATTGTCCGCTGAGGATGCTCAGGCAGCAATTAAGAAGGCAATGACTGAGTCTCCCAAGTTTAAGGAGACTTTCAACGAGATCCCAGTATTTATGATTGCTCAAATGAGAATGCAAAAGCAGGCTGCTGAAGAAAACGGTGACACTACCACTCTCCTTCCCATGTATTTCAGTCTTCAAAATATGGTAGGAACTTGGCAGCAGTTCCTGGCTCAGGATCCTAATGCTAAGGATGTTGAGCCCGCTATCAACTTAATGGACCTTCATGAGCTCGTTGAAAAGATGCAGGAAGAGTCTGAGATTGACTTCCGTAACGTATTGTTGATCCCTCCCGTACCCATGGGACAGGGAGGACCTGAGAACACCCAGGTTCAATCGGAGGCTGATCCTATGGCATCCATGGGAGGAGATACTCTTGGAGATCTTTAAATAAAACTATTAGTGCTATGGTTAGACCCAAGTTACGAAATAAAATTAAATACAACATAGATGAAGATGAACTCTTTCCTGTGAATCAATCGTCGGTGGAATAAATGAAATTGCATATTTAGGATTAGGTCAAGACTATTTTTCAGCAAGTTTGTTGCGAATTGCTTCGCAGGAATCGTAAGCATCGCCGAGGAGTACTTCTGTATTATCTTTGAATAGAATGGGATTTTCCATGCCAGCATAACCAGTGCTGCCAAGATTCCTCTTCAGTACAACTACGTCGTTGCTTTTCCATACGCGAAGAACAGGCATGCCATAAATGCTACAGTTAGGATCATCCTCGGCTGCGCTGCTTACGGTGTCACTGGCACCGATGACCAAAGTCACATCAACTTTGTCAAACTCATCGTTGATTTCCTCCATTTCGAATACCATGTCATAAGGAACAGAAGCCTCCGCGAGGAGTACATTGAGTTGACCAGGCATTCTCCCTGCGACAGGGTGAATACCAAATTTAACGGTTTTCCCCATAAGTTTGAGTTTCTTTGCGATGTCTGCAACTGCAAACTGTGCTTGCGCTACGGCTAATCCGTATCCTGGGACAATGACAATTTTATTTGCTTCCAACAACTTATCTACAACTGATTCCGTATTACAAGTCACAGCTTCTCCTTGATATGCTGCTCCCTCGATAGCAACAGGTGCTTTCGTACCAGCACCTCCTAAAATGACAGAGATGACATTTCTGCCCATAGCCTGGCACATGATCCAAGTCAGGATGGCACCAGAGAATCCGATTAAGGCTCCAACCTGAGCTAGCAACGGATTTCCAAGCATGAAGCCTTCAGCACAGAGAGCCCATCCAGAATAAGAATTGAGAATTGTGATGACTACAGGCATATCTGCGCCACCAATACTCGCTGTTAGGTGCAATCCAAGCATTGCAGATACAGCAGCCACTACACCAAGACTGGCCAATCTCAACTCCTCAGGTCCCATATTCACAAAGCTACTAACAATGTCAGGGCTGATGAATGTTGCGAGTCCAAGTCCAACAACACTAATCATTCCAAGATTGAGTGCGTCTCTTCCGGGAAGTGCCAACGCCTTTGGCTGTAGAGGATAAATACTTTAGTCCGAAGTAAAACGTGCGTTGTCGATTGGAAAAAAATGAATTCTTACCTTCAGCATTCCGGCGAGCTTTCCAAATGCAATCATCGATCCAGTAGCAGTAACTCCACCAATAAAAGTTGCCAAATAAATAGATGCCAATGTACCAGTGTCAAGGGAACCAGCATGGCCAAAATATTCGCCTGCTGCGCCCGCCATTGCTGCCATACCAACAAGAGAATGGAAAGCAGCAACCGTTTGAGGCAGCTCGGTTGGACCAACTCCAGATGCAAGAACAGCACCGATACCTGAACCAGCGGTTGCAAGTGCCCCGGTCTGTACAAATGCGGGAGAACTTGCGCCAAGAAGAGACATATCAGCGGTTGTAGATGCCAAGCCAAATGCAACACCGGCGACACCAAGGATATTTCCTGTTCTGGCTGTTTCTTGGTTAGCAAGTCCTGCAATTGCCGCAATGCAACAAATAGCTGCTGAAACGCCCACTGTACCAGATACATTAGCAAGATCGCCAACGTTTCCTGTGGCAGATGCAAAGAGCCCTGCTAGCATGAGACCAGCTGGAAACATGAAATATTCGAAGTAATCCTCAGGGTCGTTTTCTCTCTTGAACAAATCGAGCATTTTCCCTGTGATTAGGAAGCCTCCAGAAATATTGATGAACGACAGCATTGTTGCGATTGCCCCCATCCAATGAGAAGGTGTATCAGGGATCAAGCTTCCAGTTCCTGAAGTTCCTTCTGCGAGTAGTAGCATACCACCCACAGCAGTCATACCAGAAATTGCATTTGTGACAGCCATCAAAGGTGAATGAAGAGCTGGTGCAACTCCCCATACCACTTGATATCCTGCAAGACCGGCTAGTGCAAAACTTGACAACATCGCGATGCTATCATGGTCCGCAGCTGTAATTCCAAAGGCCAACAGGGCTGCTGCAACAGCACTTGAAATCTGAGCATTTTGAACTGCGTTACTCTTTTGCAAAGCATTTGCATCTGCCAAAAGTTCTTCAGGGGTCTTGTCAATAACTTCCTCCACCTCCTTCGCTGGTACGGGTGGTGGCGAATATGGAGTAATCTTGTCAGGAAATCGCTTCTCTCCTGCATAGGAAATTAGCATATTCTGAACAGCGTCATCCTCGAGATCAATCTGAAAGACTCCCTTCTCTTTCGTGGTTTGTGGTCCAATGCTGGTAATGAACTTAGCGACATTATTTCCAAACTGAATGAAACACAAGAATAAGACTAATAATTAGCCATGACGATTCTATTGTATTCATCATTCCATTCCATTACTATGAAAAAGAGGCATGCATGGAAAGAACAAACACGCAAACGTACCAAGTTACTAGCAGTAGCAGCCAAACGAGAAGGTAAGTCCGTATATCCAATAATCTTGACACCATTGCTCGTCGTGAATACCTCATCCGGCTTAGTCTGCGCAACGTTTCCTCCATTCGCAGCTGCCAAGTCCACACAAACAGAACCAGCTTTCATAACATCTAGCATTTTCTGATCCACAAGAATAGGCGCCTTCCTACCAGGAATAAGAGCAGTAGTCACAATGATATCCACCTCACTCGCTTGTTGAAGCATCATTTCTGCCTGAGCCTGTTTGAATTCATCCGACATTTCTTTTGCATATCCTCCAGATCCTGATCCATCTTCTTTGATAGGTACCTCGAGGAATGTAGCTCCCATGGATTCTACTTGTTCTTTTGTCACTGGACGAACGTCAAACCCCCGAACAATGGCTCCCATATTCTTGGCCGTTTGAATCGCTGCCAATCCAGCAACACCTAGTTGATATAATTGTATACAGAACAGTGCAGTGAGTGAATGAGTGTCCAATCATGAGCCTTATAAGCAATCCCAAACTCATACCCAAACTCCAGTCAAACGCACGCAACTGAACTCAACTAAACTCAACTAAACTCACCAGCACCAAGGACAAGAACCTTGGCAGGAGGAACCTTCCCAGCAGCAGTCATTTGCCCCGCAAAAAACTTTGGAAAAGCCTCCGCAGCCTCAATCATAGCCCTATACCCTGCAATATTCGCCTGAGAAGACAACACATCATACGCCTGCGCCCTGGATAACATCCTCGGTACACAATCCAAAGCAAACACATTGGTATTCTGCTCCGCAAGATTCTCATACAATTCTTTATTCAACGAAGGAGAAATCATCCCCACCAACGTCTTGCCTGCAAGTTTTGGAACTTCCTCATCGGAAGGAGGACGGATTTTCGTAAAGATATCGGCATTGGCATAAATTTGATCTCCTGGTAAGACAATTGCCCCTTTGCCTACATAAGCCGCATCGCTAAAGGATGCTTTAGAGCCAGCACCGGATTGAACAACGACGTGGAATCCAGCCTTGATGAGTGTCTCTGCTGATTCGGGTGTGATGGAAACACGGTTTTCACCCTGGAATGTTTCTTTCATGACACCGATTGTGAGTTGGGAATAAGGGATGGGGTCCGAGAGGATTTTGGAGGATGTGGGGTTTTGGAATGCAGCTAGGACTTCTTCTTCTCCCTTGGACGTGGACGTGGGCGTGGATGAAGATGAGGTGGATTTGTCAGCATCGGAGAGGGAGGAGTAGAGTGCAGTGATGGAACAAGGTGGGTGTGCAACAATGGAAATATTGGGGGTGAAATCAATTCTGGTGTCAAGGTTTGCTCTGGTGCGAAGAGATTGCGTTGCCGATATAGATACAGACGCAGGAATGGAGAACCCCGCGATGGAAGGGGGACTGAATGTCAAGAATGCAAGAGCCGCTGCATTGTTGAGCTTCATGATGGAAAGCAATTAGAGAAATGAATTCTGTCTTTGTGCAAAGATTTTGCTTATTCAAGATGGTAAACGCAAAAAGATATCAAAGTATGCAATCAATAAAGATACCGTAGCTGTCAGATTATGAACCTATCTTCAATCTGCCATCAAACAAGAACCCTAATCCTAATTCTTTCTAAAGATGTTTGCGAACACTAAAAACTAAAAATGATCATCTGTCGCGCCTGACTGACACCACGAGGGGCAATAGTTGATGTCAATGTTGGAATCCAAAAGAACTCTGAAAGGATGAACACATGTGGATGCTTAACCTGTATGAAATGATTTACTGTGGGGTCTGGGGGGGGGG
>Ga0115005_10003609_pt1 | contig 12363 bp, 8 predicted proteins | sample ArcOceMetagenome_FD_87163 | JGI IMG/M metagenome (GOLD analysis project Ga0115005, IMG submission 87163) | Marine eukaryotic phytoplankton communities from Arctic Ocean - Arctic Ocean - Greenland ARC118M Metagenome | ecosystem: Environmental > Aquatic > Marine > Oceanic | place: Arctic Ocean... | reverse complement strand
TGGATAGGATTATTACCTTGACAATAACATCTACTCGCGCGACCTCATTTGAGAGACGGCTGAGTGCCCTCTCAATCTGAGCATACGCAGCCAATAATCGACCTCCCCCTTGTGCGTATTCAACCTTGACGGAGTTGGCGATTCAAAACCCTTTTGGGATAGTTATACCTTGATCTTCCGATTGAGCTTTTTTATAGTGTAACTATTAATCTTTGCGTTATTATTATCACATGGGAGGTTAGTACTTGTAAAAGTCCTAGGACCATGGGATTTCTGCCCCCTAAAGTCCAGGTTTGAGGACAAATAAAGAAGAATTTCCTTCGTACTAAGTTCCACCACAAGAAGCATCCGACCCTATCTATGATAGAGCTGACAGAAAGAGGCAAACAAACATACAATCACACGTTGAACAGTTTTCTTCGTAGCCTCTTTTCAATTTTGCGTGGAATTGGTTTTTACGCGTACAGTATTAGTAGTCGAGCACTCTAGCTAGTCGAGCGAACACGGCTGATGATGATCTTTTAGACTTTCTTCAAAAGGATATTTTTCAAAAACCTCTCTGCTTTTTATAGCATTTTAAAACCTGCCCTCCGAATGAACCATACATTGTCATCTAATTCAATCGAACATAAGTTCCATCACAAGCACCTAACCCATCTAGTACTTACAACCTCGAAGCAGTTCCAGAATAAATACCAACACCATCTACAAAAAGGCGCCTCAAATGCTTCTCATATCCAGGACCGGGCTCGGATGCATTCAAAGGATCCTTCTTCGATGCCTCCAAAATTGCTGGATATACATTTCCATCGTAACGTCCTAAAGCACTCTTCAACCTAAAGTCTGAAAAGTCATTGGCATCTACCAGCGCTACAACATTTGGACGAAGTTTGTTCAGCATATCCAATGTGCACGAACGAGCCCATTCTGCCTGCTCTGCGCTCATATATCCGTCTTCGAGGAAATCACCAACTTCCTTCTCAATCCAGTAGAGTCCAAACAACAACGCAAGATCTGTCAAAACAGCAACTTCATCAGGACCAATCGTTTTCCCATTTGCTTCAGCTATTCCACTGACGAAGTTGTCCAACAAAAGATAAGTGGAGTGGGCGCGAGAAACCCGCGCCATCTGGATCAATGCGCCATTCCAGGCATCCTCGAAAGCTTTACCCTCCATCACATCAGTCTGAATTTGTTGAGCTACTTTCACCAATAATCTAGCAGCACGATGCTGATATGCCTCTAGAAGAACCTTGACTTTCATCATGCCCTCTTTTGTGTCTGCAGAACATGATCCACTCTCTTCCCCGTTCAACATGGCCTGTACAGGGTCGAGCAGATACTTTGCATCGCATTTCTTCCAATCCTCCGTCTTGCCGCTTTGTACGTCTTTGACAAGCTTCAGCAAGACCTTTACCACTTGCATTGGAAGCATTTGATTGTCTCCCTCCACGGTAGGATTTTGCAAGTACGACGTAATGAGCTCGGGGAACCCAGACGATTGCAAGAATCCATGACCTCCACAAGCCTTGCGACAATCCTCAATTCCGTCTGCAGCAATTGTAGTACAGAACGACTTGAGAGCCGAAGTAGATGCGTGGATATCTCCAACTTCCGTCTTCGTGATGGTCACCTCGCCGTCTGCCAGGTTCATGAGACGTTCTTCAATAGCCTTCAGGTCAGTCAATACTTTCTTGCCAGTAAAGAAGAAACAATACGACGCTGCCAAGAGTGGAAAAAGTCGATGCTGCTGCTGCTTATAATCCAGAATCTGGTTTTCTTCCTTTGCATCATTAGATTTGAATCCCTGCCTTCGGACAGCTGAATAGCGAATTGCCATGGTTACTCCGTGTCGGAGACCCTTACTGGCCTCCATGACGATATAGGAGCGAACTTGCATCATTGTAATGTAAGATATTTTAGAGGCAGCATCTGACACAGATACCTTCTCATACTTTCCATTCTTGTCCACGTTCGAAAAGCGCATTGCCATATTCCTCCTGGGAATCACCACATTCTCAAATTTGGCAAATCCGTTGTCCATATTGTTGTATCCAATCTTGGGCCCGATGTCTCCGCAGGTGACTCCAGGCATGAGACTATGATCCTCCATCGATCTCGTTTGCACCAAGAAATTGTGCACTCCATGATCGATCCCATCGCCATCAATCAATTTTGCAATCACCATGGCGTGGTTACAAGTTCTGCCTAAAGTCCCAGGCCAAAACTTGATAGAAGTCAAGGTAGGGCTATTGATCACCCAACTGCCGCCCTTGGCATCGCCTCCTTTCTGATTGGATCCCTCTTGCACAAATGTAGCCGTGGTCTCTAGTCCTCTTACATTACTACCATGACCAACTTCTGTCTGTGCATAACAGCCAATCATCTTCCAATCTCTGCACATGGGCAACCACTTCTTCTTCTGCTCTTCATCGCAAAGGCTGATAATATTCGGAACGAACATAACCCAATGCAACGAGGTCGGTAAGTCATCAGCAACGGCATTGATGAGATTAAACCAATCTTCATCTAAAATAACCTCTCCGTTAGTTTTGGATCCTATGCCAATGGAACGACACAATTCGATAAGTCTCACATGTTTTGCCAGGGATCGAACATGACGGTCCGTCCTGTGCAAATAATGGTTATCTTCGTTGGAGAATATGTCGGTGGGATCATTTTCGATGAGTGCTTCGAGTTGACGACGACGGTTTGTTGATTTTGCAGATCCGTCGAGGAGGTTTGTTATTTTGGAAGGCGTGAATGTGGCTCGGCTGCGTTCGTTTGCCAAGTCTGCATTAGTGGTCAATGCGATGCCCCCAGTGGGTAGATTGCGTGCCATTATGAATATGTTGTTTGGTTTGCTTTGCTTGCTTGTGTAGAAACGAATTGACGTAATCCAGAAGAAGCAATTGAAATCGGACTTCTGCTCTTATGTACGTGGTGCGATGTTTATGATAGATCGTAATTCAAAATGATGATGCTTCATTCATTCTTTCGCTTTGTAACATCACTGACGGTTCACCACGTGAGACATTCTCAGTTCGTCGCTTCGTCAAAGCACGCAAGCACAAGGAAAGAGGAAAAGAGGAAAAGAGGGAACGCTTTCGGAGAAATCCTACCAATACGTGTGGTGTGTGACGTGTGTACTTTTCGTGTCATGGAAAACTCTCATTTTTCATTGTATTGTAGTATGATACTTGTACTATGTATATTGCAGTAAATTCTGGGTGACAGAAAATGTGTTCATGTACCTGTGATGTGCCGTTTGTGTACCATAGCACCGGTATTAGTTTTAGGACCGAAAGAATGAAGGTCACGAGAGTACGTGTAGCTTGGTTTCTCCTTGTTTGCTTATATTGGAGTTGAATTCAATTGCAGTGAGTGGAGTAACATCAAACCTGCTAGACAAAAATTAGCTTAGTTTAATGGTACACGGGTAGAGTGCTCGTATTGTGTATGTAATAAAACAACATACACGTATTCAGAATAGATTCAGGCCAGCACGCCAAGGATGTCGGAACTGACCAACAAAATAGCAAACACAACAATGGCGAATTGTGTGAAATGAGAGAAGCTGTAGCCGGTACATCGCAATTTTGTTACCAGCTGTGACAATTCAGAGCGGGGAATAAGGGTGAATTGCAGTACAGCTGCAAACGCCATCATCGCTGACAGAAACCCGAATGATATTGTCAGTGACACATGAGTTGTGGAGTATACGCCAATCGCGATAAAAAGATTGGTGAGAACTCGTAGCACATTGACGATAGAACATACTTGCCCACTTGGGATGTAGATCGATCGGACAATGCCTTCCAGTGGTTCATATGCGCCCACCATGAACTCAAACATCACAAAGGAGAATAGGCATATTGAAAATCCAAGGGGAGAATCTTTTTTCGTCACGCATGGGGTCAAAAATAATAGAGCACTGGCGAAGTAAAACAGTGAACAAAGAATGTTGACAGGAAGTGGATCGATCCTGTCATCATCTGTCTGTTTCGATATGACGGGTTCTTTCGAAGTTGATAGACTTGTCAGTCCCTTTCGTGCCAATGGCGCTAGGATACTCCCTGTAACTGCGAATAACATGAACAATCCAAAAATAAGACCATACGCTGGATCACCATTCTCATCTAAACCAGTTGTTCCGATTGGTGCACTCATTGCAAACATTGTAAGAGCTGGAGACCATAAAAATAAAAACGTTTCCAACGTGCCCTCAACCAATCCCTGAATCACGCCAATTCTTGCTATGGACGGATTGTTTTTTATTGTCTTACATGCACTCTTGACATATTCCCATATTGTGTTCGTTTTCTGTGCTTCAGCATCATCCAGAGTGCCATAGTTTTCTGTCCAATTAAATGCAATAAGGATAAGGGCTATGGCAGTGATTGCAACGGCACCTTGAAAGGGTCCCACTGCACCATAATGTATTGCCAAGGAATGTGCCATTAACCCAGATAATATTGAAGAAGAGTTTCCTATAATTGTGGAATCGCAAAGAACATGTTCTAGTTGATCTTCGCTGAATCCTCTATTTCGAACTTCTGTAATTAAATAGCTCTCAAACACGCTGCAGAAAATGTTTGTAGTTAAACCTCCAAGAACACGGCCAACGATCAACCCATTAAACACAGGGATTTGTTCAATGGAATTTATTACTATCTCCAGAAAGCAGTAGATAAGGGCCGCTTTCTTTCTTCCAATTCTATCAATAAATGCTCCAGTGAACGGTGAGAATACTGCTCCAGAGAAGAATCCAAGAGCATAAAGTGACGCCGGGGAGTAACCATACCCTTCATACAATATGTAGACATGTGTTGCTGTGAAATCAACGCACATTTTTGTCAGAAAATGACGAACCCATAAAATCAGTTCAAGTTTGAAAGTGCAGGAAAACGGTGAAATTCTCCGTATAAACATACCGGTACATACCTTGCAAGCTATCTGCTAAAGTGATTGCGATGTAGGTCAAGATGTACTTCATCCTGAACAAGGAAAATGATTCTTGAGCATCACAAGCCATCATATTTTTAGGACCTAACTTCAAAGGACTCATTAAAGAATCCCAAGAATTCTGCCTGAGGCGTGAGATCATTGGCATACCATTAGAATTCGATGTCGAGGAGCATGACGAGGAATCTTCACAATGATCGCTGGGAGACTCGACTAAAATCGGTACGTCAGATAGATCGAGGGTAATAGACGGTTTCATTTCAGTTCGAGTAGGTTATGGATGGAGTGATTGGTGATTGGTTTCTATTCTGATTAATGAGAAAGCTGTGAAGAAGAAGATATTTTTGTGAAAGTTCTGCCTGTGATCTTGAAGATTGCTGATTGCTGATCTTTAGTGTCACATTACACCGACATCCCATGTCATTGAGGGCAATTGTACATAATGTTGGCACACAATTCAAAAAGACTTATTATAAAAATATTATGCTTTTCCTTCTTTTATTCCTCTTTCCTCCTTTTTTCTCTTGGATTTTTAAGTTGAAGTTCGAAAAGTACGTCTTCTTGATTTTTATCAACCCACGTCTTTCCTCCATTATTCTACAAACAACGTGATATCTTTCACTTGACCATTTACTACTTCCTACACCAACCAGACAATTAATAATCAAGAACAATGAACAACCTTATGCTTGCCCAACTTATGAAGGATCTTCAGGTGAGAGAGACAGAGCGATGGCTACGATCGGCGTGAAAAGATAGTTTTGAAGAAATGTGGGGAAGGCGAAAGTGAACTCAACACCTTGATTGCAGTGGTACAACACAATTGAAATGCCTATACTCACAAAGAACACATCTATCATTTCATTTGGCTACGTGCTAATAGGATCCTGAAATGATGAGAGAAGCTCAGCAGATGATGCAAGATCCTCAATTCCAGGCCCGAATGAAGCAGATGGCCCAGACCAATCAATTTAAGCAGTCCATCAAGAAGACAAAAGATATTATGAAAGATCCCAAGAAGGCGGAAGAGATGCAAAAGGACATGGAGGCAAAATTGGAAGAGGGACAGAAAAAACTTGCGGAGCTTGAGAAGAAAGAGGCGGCTATCAAGGAGGAAGGTGAAAAGGGTGAAGGCGAGGATAAGAAGCCATCTGCAAACTAAATTTCGTCGGGGAAAGAAAAATACTTGTGTATCTTTTCTAGTTGGGTCGATGAATGAAACAAATAGCTGCAAATTTTAGTACAATTTTAATAACTACAGCAACAGCACTACTTCTTGTCCAGTGTTTCCCAAAATTGTCGACCTTCCCCACGATCAGTCAGTGTAGAATGACATCAATCACGCAACAATTATTTCAACTGATTGCAGCTGATTTTCGTTCTTCTTTTGGCTCTTTTCAAATTGCCGCGTATCATACTGGATCTCTTGTAAAAGTGTCTGATTTGAAACAAGAGTCTCATTGACCTCCTTTTTGAATTGGCGAAAGATGAAGACCATGTACTGCATCAAATTTCTTAACAAAGGAGAACGGCTTTTTTCTAGGATTGTCTTGAGACTACAGAGAATCGGGAGAACTGTTTCCATTAGATGCTTCCTACTAATTTTTGACAGCAATTTTCCCTTTGCAGAAGAGAGCAGCGACGCAGTTGGCCCCGCCGAGACCGTTGCCGTGCTCATATCAGCATCTTCGTTTGCATGCTGTGCTCGCCCAATACGCATCTTGGGACTCGTTAAAATCTGAAAGCAGTCAGAAAGGACTGAATACGCTCCTCCTATCCTTGCATCTTGAGAACTTGTATTTGCAGCTGATCGTAAATCACCTTTCATTTCAGTTGCAGTACTCAAGACCTCCTTTGATAGTCGCGCAGTTATTCCGATCTTTTCCTCGTCCGACATGTGACTGAGGAGTAGATTGTAGATATCATTTCTCTTGGCTGAGTTTTCAATGCGAAAGTAGTTTAGGCCATCGGTTTGGAAAGATTGACTGTCCCTCATTTCTCTGTTTGCAAACATTGGATGGGCGGTGCAACCGTTCAAAATAAAAAGCGAATCCACAAAGTTATTGAAAAATAGTGTTGGTTGTTTCGTGACCAACGGTCCGCATAACAGGAGCTTGGCAAGATTTGCAACTGATGGGTCTTCGTCTACTGTTGCAGCAAGAAATCTATAAAAAAGGACCCCTTTCCATTTGATATAGTCCTGAAGAATCAAGTTGGACAAGATGCGAATAGCATGATGCCGAACTATGCTTTCTGAGTTATCATGCCCTGTGTATTCATGTGTTGGCTGTAAACATGACGCCATGAGAGAAATGAATTTGTCAACATGATGCGTGTAGCGAATGCAAAAGTCACCGAGAACAACAAGGGCGTTGCTCTTGACTGCTGGGTCGCTATCGTTTCCTTCTTGTCGGAGCTCCCTAGCAAAGAAATTAACGCTTTTCTTTGTGAGAGCCTCGTCTCGTAAACACATCTTTCCAAATGTAATAAATGCGTGGGCACGTAGTTTGTGGGGCACTCTTGTCTCGTTGGCGGTATCATTCTCCTTTGGCAAAGTTGGTAGTAATAGTGACTGGACTAGATGGAAAAGTGTCGATGACGGTTTAACAGAGAGACTACGGAGACTTCCATCTTTCGATGACGCCTCGAGAACCGAGAGCCTTTCATGATATGTATCTTGGCTTGGATCAAATCCGACCATGGTGAGCTCTCCGACGGTATAGAGCACTCGATCTAAATGTTGATAAAGGGAACCTGCAGGTGCCACAAATTTTCTCAACATAGTTTCACAGCTCTGAAGCGAACTAATGATCCATTCTTTGCAAGCAGCTTCGTTTTCTTTTGTCTGACCATCAGCATGCAGTCTCTGGGTAATCTGAAAAAGTGCTGAGATAGACGCTCCTATTACATCAATACCAAGAGAAAAAGACTCAATAGAGGCACGTAGAGATGTAAACAAGTCATTTGCTTCGTCGTATGTCATAATCGAAGCCAATGCTGATATTACGTGAAGGCAACATCTGGCAGTTGCAGTAAATGTTGTTTTTTCTCTTCTCCCATCTGATTCGTCCCGCACCCGTAAGATGTAGTTCCAATAATTGAGAAGAAAATCGGTACCAATTCCACTCTGCATGATTTCAGCTTTGAGATCAAAGCTATCTGGTCCATTATGTGTTCCCAAGGAAGTCATGCATTCTAGAAGACACCAAGAACCGATAGTACGATCATTCAACTTCTTTCCTGCGTCTTCGTCCGAAATGTTCCCATGAAGTTCCGACAAAAGTGCAACGGCCACTTCTCGTTGATGAGATACTCCACTAGTTTCAAACGCTTTCTTGAATGCAGTATTGAGAGCATTTTTGCCGCCTTTGAATGATCCAGCGGAAGACGACGCAACGTTGATTCTTGATAACATATGCCATGTGGATTGGTACTTGATATTGCTGCTAGAATCTCCATTGCTATTTTGTGCACTTTCAACGATGGGGTCTATTATTAGCTCGAGGAACGATTCGATCGCTTTAACCGAGCAAGAATTCTCGCCGTCATTGACAAGGGGCAATACAAAATCTACCCATGCAACTTCTAGAACTTGAATAGCCTCTGGAGAACATTCACTGCTGTGATGCCTGTCGATGAGAGAGACGATCGCGTCAACAGCTGATTTCCGAACCGCTACCGATGCGTCGTTACACATTTGGCTCAAAACTGCAATATCCAACTCATCTGGAGGCTCATGAAGAACGAAGAGAAGATCCGCCAATGCAATAATTGCAGCTCGTCGAACTGTGGCTTTCTCATCTGTATTTGCCCTCTCCCTCAAAGATGGTAGCAGAGCAACTTTGAAGTTTGAAATACATTGTTGAAATCCCATTTGCACCTGACTATTTCCAACTTCAGTGATACCTTTCATTGCAGTGGATAATGCAGCTGCAGCTCTTACCCTCACAGCTGGAACTCTGTCACTCAACCTTCCTCGTAAAGTAGACATTATTTCACTCGACATCAAGCTCTCTTCAGCGAGAAAACATACCGCACTATCCGATGGAAATTCCGATTCTCCACCAATCTCCTTTGCGCCTTGGCCATTACACGTACTCGTAGAACGCTTCCCAGATAATGTGTCGCTCATGGTTGAAAGATTTCCACTCCACATCCATTCCGTCAAAAGAAAGCTTCCAATTAAATCAACTCCAAAGATCCTATGCGTTGAGACTTTTGAACGGCAGAATTGAATCACAGATCGGAGAAAGATACTTCTATGCGAATCAGGCAATACATCCATGCATTTTTTTAGAAATGCTGCAATCCTTCCCCTTACATCAGCCTTTTCCATACCCTTGGACGTTGAGATCTTTTGCATCAATCCAACAAAAATGTCGACAATCGTGCGATTTTGTGCACCGAGTGATTGGCGCCTGCTAGATTTAGGTGTCGCATTCTTCTTGAGAGACGGAGGAACCATTAGAGCACCATCCAAACTCTTACGTCGGGACCTTGGCGTCTTACGCCCGGATGCCATACCCTTCAAAATAGAACGAGGTGTTTTCAAGCTTGACATTGTGCTCTCTTGTGATACTTTATTAGCTGGTGTTTTTTGGACGGAGTTCAATACCGTGGACCTTAGGTTCTCGGTTGCTTGCACTCTGAGTGACAACATCTTCAGAATTTTCACGACAAGGTTGGATGTATTTCTGCATGCAAATGTTCTCCCTTTAGATCCATTTGGCAAATCAATCTGGCAGGTGAGAAAAGGGTAGGACGCTCTCAAGAATACCACCGCCGTCTCTTTTGGGTCAGCGGTAGCAGCTACGGACATGGAAGGTCCATCTTCCTCAATACCCAGCAAGTAACTGTTCACGCCAAGACGATTTTGACCTCTGCCACGTTTTTGTCCGGTGTGGGATTCGATATTATTCGTAATACAATATTCGATTGCAGTCTCCAATGAAGCCACTACCCTTGCACAACAATCAACTTCATCCATAAACTTCATTGACGCCCCAATTGTATTATAATCTCCAGATTCATCACAATCAAAGGACGCGACGAGAGCTGACGTTATCCCTAAAGCGGAAATAGCAGCATCCATGATCGCTCCTCTTGCATCCTTGTTCCAATTCCAATAATCTTGGCAACTAACCACATCACTGATTGCTTTCGCCAACTGTAGACCACGAATCATGACGCTGTTGTTTGTCTTCAATGCTTCCACATAATCTTCATCTCCGTATTCTTCTTTCTTCGACTTCATCTGATGATCGCCATTGTCATTGTCGTCATTTCGCTTGCGTTTATTCACACCATGCTCACCACTGGCACCACTTCCTCTCCCCCTTTTAACCTTGTTTCTCTTGAGAGTCTTTCCCCGGCATTCTTCCCCCCATCTCCTGATCAAAGCCTCTATATTCCTCATGACACCTACATCAATCCATCCTGCACCCCAACTACCTTCCATCGAACTTAATTCAATGTACGATCGTCCAGCCATGAGTGCCTTTGATGACAATGTCCATTCATTCCCTTGATTATTTTCTTGGTTGAAATTTGATTCATCCTCGATATCATCGTCATTGTCATCATTATAGTTGACGTTGCGATGAGATACAAGAGTAGAAAGCGATTCAATGAGTCGACTAATGTCGCTTTTGGACTGAAGGAGAGTGCGCAGGGTAACCTTTTCAAATTTATTGTTGTACCTCATGCTGGTGCGGATCATACTACCGCCATTGTCATTGTCATTGTCACTGCTTTCGCCAAGATGACCGGTATTGCGGCGTATGGATTGAAGTGATTCGAGGAGTTGGGACATTTGTTCTTCCTCGCTGCTATCGCTGGGAGAATCATGTGACTCGAGGTCGAGGAGCCCTTCTTTTGCTCTCTGGAATTTCTCCATGGCATCCTCCATGATGAATGAATGGATTCTTTTTCTTTGAAAGTGATGCAGTACACGTTTGTATAGTGTGTAGTAACCTTCAACCGATATTGCTTGATTGTGGTTAGGATGATTATTTCAATCAGTGAATTCTAACACAGTGGAACCAGAGGGTATGTACTGTATGTACGGTAGGGTAGGTAGGTTGAGGTGCATGCATCATCATACCGTTTCTTTTTTGAATTTTCCTTCTCTGTAATTCGAAAGAATGCAAGAAAATCGGGGGCAATAGTAAATACGAAAAAAGCTGTCAAAATGTCAATGGAACGGAAGAAATTTGAATTTCTCCGTCATTGAACAAAAGCAACAAGTCAAAGTCAAAGCAGCAGCAGCGCTAGCAGGCATGGGTCCAAATGAATGATGAAATCACACTCAAAGCGAATAAACACTCGCCCTCGCTCCTCTTCTAACAATGATTCTATCTGCGCCAACCGTATCCAATTTCAAAATGATGCTTTTCTCTGAAACGTCCTACGTGTACGTGTACCTGTACGTTAGTTACTTAGAGTGGTAGAAGACGATTATGATACCTGGTATCCACAATCCACAAATTCTCAGGGTCAACTTTAATAAAAGATGATGCAACCAAGGAAGTACTTTTTAAATACTCGTATTTTGTGGAAGGCTTTCAGGAAAGTTTCGGACAAATGGGATAATGAAGCAAGAGAACATGAAGGCGCAGGAGGTGCCTCTGGTGTATCCTCATCAGTGTCCCGTCGTCAAAACATAGTACAGTACCCACAGCAGAGCCAGGTTCTAATGTTGGACCATGGTGCTAGAAGAAACTCAATTACAGGCATTCTTGTTTATCAAGTTCCAGTCCAGACCAGAACTTTTGCGCTACTTTGTCGAAATTATTGGGTTATAGTGTAATAATGATTTTCCTTTTGAAGCAGATTTTAATCCGATCTGTCTCGAGGACCCTGAGCTGAGCACAATCATCTAACTGCCCCATCAAGTCATATGGACGCCCAAGTAGATATTATATCTAATCTAGCCTAAGTAATGTTGCTACACCTCTGGGATACTGGAAGTGGGCGAGCAATAATAGTACTCCTGTTCCCATGTACACAATGTACCAGAATCATAATTGTCGATTACCTCGGGAAAAGAGACAGTCGCATTGTGCACAGGGAAACAAGCGATATGAGATATGAGGCAGACGGTTCGAGCCTTAATTTTTTTGAATAATCAAATGCTGCAGATGCAGGGGGAGAGGAATTTAGAATCTGTCGTACTGGGGGGGGGGGGGGGGGGGAACGCAAAAAAAATTGGAGAACTTTTTTTTTTTCTTTGGGGGGAAAAAAGCAACATTTATATATATGTTTGGGGGTGTTTTGGGGAAAAATTGATTTGGAATTATGTTCGTTCCTATTTTTGAGGATTAAGTTCATAGCCGCGTGGCTCGAGATTTGGCGGCCAATCTTCGTTATTTTGTCACTTTTGTGGCGAGCTTGTCCGCA
>Ga0115005_10003606_pt1 | contig 12365 bp, 10 predicted proteins | sample ArcOceMetagenome_FD_87163 | JGI IMG/M metagenome (GOLD analysis project Ga0115005, IMG submission 87163) | Marine eukaryotic phytoplankton communities from Arctic Ocean - Arctic Ocean - Greenland ARC118M Metagenome | ecosystem: Environmental > Aquatic > Marine > Oceanic | place: Arctic Ocean... | reverse complement strand
GAAGTTGTGGTTGTTGTTTTGAATTATTTGCAGATGACCCTACACTCATCCTTTCTTTCCCTTTTCTATCGCTCTTACTGTTTTCAGAGTTTTTAGGCCAATCAGATTGATTCATTCGAGATGGAATCAATCTCTTGGTGCCGTATCTTTGTCCACTTTCAACTAACTTGCCGGAGCGTTCTCATTTTTGGATGTCTCAGTCTTCTGTCGTCTCCATTATTTTTTTTAATAGTTGAACTAAATAGACTCGAAGGAAGTGCTGAGGGTAAGTTCGAGCAGGCTATCGCTTGGTTCGAGCAAAGGAATGATGTGAAGAAAAACTCGCAAGTTGCATGACCGTCAATAGCGGCACCTACAAGTCCGCAAATAGCGCTATAGTGTGGTGTGATGAATCGGCACGAACGACGAAAAAAGTAGTAAAGCATCTTCTTTCTTTCTAACCATCATATCTGTTTTTCCTTCTTCCTCCCTCCTCCAACAGTTGCTGCCAATCAGAAAGATATTATTTCTTTCTTGTTGAACCTGAAGGAGATTGAAAAGTTCCACCCATATCTTGAAACGGCAGAGATTATTGGTGACCAAATCGAAGGCGTAGGTAAGAAAGATGTTTTTGTTGGATTGTGACGACTGTGAACAGGATGAGTTTTAGACAAAACGGCAGTCCAAGTTTTATTCCATTAAGAGTTCTCCGACACATCACTAACTTTGAAAAAATGTTGTCTCCTCGTTTCACTCCGCCGGTCTACCTATCAACCGCAGCATGCCACTCCTCCAACAATTCACCACTATGATAATGAAGGTGCGACACGTAAGTTGACCTACAAAGACGATTCATCTTCCTTAGAGACGGTACTGAGACAAATGACTTGGACTCTGTCCACCTCTTGATTACCGGGCATCCCTTCCCATGTAAGGTTTTGTATGCTCACAGTTGCACCAAAAGAATTGATGATAACAATTCCATTTTCAAGGTGGCTCTCGAATACACACTCATTGATGGAGTCGCTCCCGAGCTTTTTGAAGTTCCGTCTCAAGAAATGGATGATGCCATTGCAAACATGTTGAAGGAGATTATCGCCAATTGAAACTTTTCATCATTGAGATTTGTATGATGAAAGATCGTTATAATCACGCATCAACACAGTGCCGTACAATCTTTTGATAGTTGTACAAGTAGTTGTTCTTTGTAGTTCCGTATGGTACATTATTAATTCACTTCAATCTTTGATAGCTGTTGTTTTTAGTTTGTATTCTTTGGTAATGTCCTAAGACGGCCGACTCCGAAGTGTTCCCAAACAGTACAGTGGTTTGCGATAACAAAGGAGCCCTCCAACGATGCCCTGCTAACCGTGAATGGATGACAACTACAGCCAAACAATTTGATCTAGTCAGTATTCTCAGCGAAACGTGGGCGTCCAGTAATTGCACTGTCAAAACCCAACATGTGTACGGCCACCAGGATTCCACATATTGCGGCCCTCTACCTCTGTTTGAAACACTGAACGTGCGCATGGACATCCTAGCTAAAGAGGCAACAGCTACTCTTCAGGTTCCACCACCTTTACCATTCTCAGCTCTTTCCATCAGCCACCTTCCATGTAAAGGCTACGGACGCGTTACTGTACACGGCGAAATGGTTACAAGTTAACTGCAAAAAGGTCTTTATAATAAGATCCTGTCCAAAAAGGTGGTGTCCTATTTAGCAAAGAAGTGGATGGCAGACGAGGAGCATTTTTCACTCGACGTGTACTGGGACGCTATCCGGACAGCTAGAAAAGAAGCAACGGTTCCCATTCAAATATTTATTTCAAAGTGGGTAAGCGGACAGACAGCAACAGGTGTAGTCATGGTCAAACGCCAACAAAGAGTCTCGTCCGAATGCCCTCGCTGCGGAGACGAGGAGGAACATCTCCTCCACATCCATACTTGCACAGAACAAAGCGCCATTGATCTATTCGATTCTCTCCTCACAACCATTGAAGGCTGGCTCACACAGGTCAAGACTCACTCCACCTTAATCACCTTTCTCACTACTGGTCTGCGATCATGGCATGCAGAACCCCAAGGCATCGAACTGTCTCTTCGAGAGTTCGAACATCCTTTACACCTCGCTCTCCAATCGCAGCTTGATATTGGATAGTATGCTCTACTTTGCGGTCTTGTCACTAAACATTTCGAATCCGTTCAAACTGGGTATTCTCAACAATTAGGCCTTCGTAACTCGGGACGACGCTGGGCTATTCGACTGATAGGAAAATTGTGGCAAATCACACAAAATCAATTCTCGCCACGGTCTTGACAGTTTACACATAGCCGTGCGTGCAGAACTCCAACAAGGCCTCGGCCAACTTACACCCTTATACCAAGGCTACTTCCGCGAGAACGCATCCTCCTTCCTTTCCAAGCCCATCGATCATATCAAACGATGTTTCTTAGTTATCCGTATAGCAAGAGTAACCAACGATACAGATCAACAAGACGGCTTCACTCACACCCCGGCCCTCCGGTCGTGGATAATGCTACCTTAGATTTTTACGTAGATACTCTCACTCGGATTGATACTGCGGGTACTTTCCCTGATGAGTATATTTTCTGACATAATACCATCCACAGATGATGTTATTTCAAACATAGTTACGTTCTCCCTGCAGAAATTTAAACCTCCTTTTGGGATTGATTTCGCCGCTTAGGTTTATATAGTTAATAAAATCAGTAATCTTTGTGTATTATTATTATGGTAAAGAATGTCGGAACGTCAAATACATGCTCGCATGCGATGTGAATTGAATTGGCATTCTATCAGAAACAAAGAGAGAAAAGGGAAGTATGAATACACGTAAAGAGAAATAGTATGAAAGTTTAAACCAAACAATTTTGAATTTAATTCTTACTAAATCTATTGTAAAAACACAAGTCTGGTAGAGCCACAGTGATTTGTAAATACTATAATCCAAGACGCCCACGTTTCTTGGGCATAAATTTGGGGGTTCCGCTGACAGCTCTACCCGGTGTGGCAACCATTGAGCTCTTCCGACCAACGAGACCTGAACCGTTCCTTCCCATCACTTTGGCTGTTTCTTTAACTTCGTTTCTGTTTTTTGCGACCTCCTTGTTCATGTTAGCAGCATCCAGACGCTCTTTTTGACGTTTCTTTAGAGTCGTTTCATACGATTCTTTGACAGAGAAAAACATTGGTCCAAGCTCAGCAAGCCATTCTCCTTCCACCGCTGTCACACAGGACATGTACTCCTTTGAAGTGCTTATTAGTTCATGGTAGCAAAGGTAGTCTGGTGTGTATCCAAGTCCAAACAGAGCACTAGAAGGATGAAGTGCAGATGACAGACCAGAAAGCATGTTGATGTACTCCCCAATGCCTTTGATCTTTGAGCTGTTGTAAAAATATGCTGAACATATGGATTTACGAACAATATCCCAAGATCCACCACAACTGAGCGGAGTAAGTCTCTGCTGTTTCATGAGATCAACAAGTTGTGCATGGACTTCACGAGCCTTGCGGATACCTTTTGCGTGGATAAAGTGTCTTGTGCACCAATTTGTATCAAACTTGTGCTGCTTAGCTCGCAGATAAACATTCAGAAGCGTCAAGTGATCAGATTCGGGCACAAAAAACTTCTCGCGAGCTGCATCACTTTCTTCCTCTCTATCTTTCGGTCTGAAGAATACAGACGGTACACTGAGCATACTTACGATCACTAGCATTTCGGTTGAGCACTTCCCATATTCGTGGGCAAACAAAAGCATTTTACTCAGAGGAGGATCTAGTGGGAAATCAGCCATTCGGCGCCCCAATGTTGTCAAATTACCGCTGTTATCGAGAGCCCCAAGGATCCATAGCTGGTATAAACTGGTCATAATATTCTCTTCGGGCGGTGGGTCCATAAAATCAAAGTCCATGAGATTATCGACACCCAGGGTCTTCAGAAGAAGCACAACATTCGAAAGATTTGTACGTTGGATTTCTGGAACAGTGGAAAACATTAGCTCATCGGTAAACTGCCTTTCAGTGTATAGTCGGAAGCAAAATCCCGGCCCTGTGCGACCAGCGCGACCTGATCTTTGTTTTGCGTTTGCCTGACTAACAGGCGTCACATTTAAAGCATCCATACCGATCTTTGGATTGTAAACTTTAAGCTTGCAGAATCCAGCATCGATGACTAATCCAAGAACAAGTGACGAGAATTTCAATGAGAATGCATAACGCGCTGAAAATGCATGAATTCTTCTACAGTGCGCGTACTTACCGTATTTGATTCCATCAACAGTTAAACTCGTTTCAGCCACATTTGTAGACACAATACATTTCCGTACTCCCTTCGGAGCAGCCTCAAATATTTTAGCTTGAAGATCAGCAGGGAGTTGTGAGTACATTGGCAAAATCATTAATGGGGGGGAATCCTCGTCAGCAAGGCTTTCCATCTTTTCGGCCAAAATAGTGCAAGTACCTTCAATATCTTCTTGGCCAGTCATAAAAATCAAGACATCACCTGGAGGACTGTTGAAGTGAATTTGGATTGTCTGCTTTACAGCGGCCATAACATAATCTTCTTGGACTGATTTGGAGAAATATGCCTCAACTGGAAATGTCCTACCAGGTATACGGAAGACAGGGACACCGCCAAAAAATGAACTAAACAAGTCTGCATTTACTGTAGCACTTGTGACGATCAACTTCAAATCTGACCGCCGTGCTACAACTTTCCTCAATACACCCAATATAACATCTGTATTGAGCGACCTTTCGTGACATTCGTCTAGTACTAAACACGAGTACATGTTCAAGTCAGGGTCGCGTATCGATTCCCTGAGCAAAACACCATCAGTCATATACTTGATCACAGTTTGGTCAGTTGTCATATCTTCAAAGCGGATGGCATAACCGACAGTACCTCCTAGTTTATCCTTTTCGCCAAGAGGAATGCCTTTCTCCTTGACTCCAGCGGCAACTTCTGCAGTAACGCGCTTTGCAACACTCATTGCAGCTACGCGCCTTGGCTGAGTACACCCAATCATACCATATTCAGTATAACCTTCTTCCATCAAGTACTGGGTCAACTGTGTAGTTTTACTGTTTTGAAATATCGAGGAGTCAGCTACTCTTTCCAAAATGCATATCAATGAAGCTTTGCAATCATAAATGTAAACAACTTACCCGGAACCCGTTTCACCCACTACGACGATAACATTGTTCTCACGAATGACATTTAAGAGATCATCACGAACGGTGAAAGCAGGAAGAAATTGCCGTTGCTCTCGTATTGTCTTCTTACGCGCAAATTCAGACACTGCTTCGCTTTTTTCGCCATCTTTATTCATGTGGGATGCAAATCCTGAAGATTTTTTGTAGTCTACTTCTCCTTGCGCATTTTCCTCTACTGCTGTACTTTGGTTACTTGCTACTACCCCATTCTTGTTTTCAGTTGATTCATCTTTCTCTTCCTCTTTTACACCCACAGCCCTGCCCATCCTCGTTCCACCAATCTGCCAAAATTTATTTCTCATGGTATTCTTCTCTTTCTTCTCCCTAAGACTTCTTAATGTAACACTTCCTGCCCTAGCCATCTTTGCAAAGTCACTTGTGTTATCTTTGACAGTTGGCACTGCATGCCTAATTCTGCTAAAGGCACTTGCACCCTTCCCAAGAAAAGGCGGTTTGACTTGATGCACCAACAAAGTTACTCTCGTATCATCCTCGCTTTTGAACTCCAAGTCCACTTCACCACGAACGGCAGCACCACTGCTCAAAAGCCTGGAATTCTCCCATGCCTCCTGGTCATCTTTCAGTGCATTCCGTTTCAAATTTCGCAATGAATTGGCAGGGTTCACGATGCCCGCCGAATTCTGATCTCGTTGCCGCTTCATTTCTTCCTCGCGTTGCTTAGTTTTAGCAGATTCGTAAAGAAACCGCCCCATATTTTTGTCTCCATCCTGCACAAACTCTTCATCGTCGGCTAGATAGAACTGTCGGTCAAAGTCGTCATCGTTTCTAGCCAAATTTGTGTCAGCGCTGGAATTGTTACCATTATTGGATCGAATCATAGGCGTAGGCGTTTCGCCGGCACCGTCGCCTGGAAATTGTCTTACGGATGTTGAGGCCGATCTCCTCGCGATTTCATCTTGGTCTTGGCCTCTGGCGGCCATGGGCGTCTCATTTTCCCACAAAGATGAGTTTCTACCCCTTGGGGTTGGATTCTCCCTACTTCGCAATTGGGAATTGGTATTGGAATATCTCATGGGAGTTTCAGCATATGCGACATCTTCTCTCCTTCTGCGTTCTGAGTATTGACGTGAAGATGAATATGAGGCTTGCGTTGATGGTGTAACATTTGGAACGTTATCACGTTCTCTATCGCGATTTCTCCTCCTTTCGCTATCTCTTCCACGACTTCTTTGGTCGTGGTCTATATCCCTGTTCCTATCCCTATTTCGATCTTGATCCCTATCATAGTCTCTACCGGTATCTCTTCGACTCGAAGATGATCGGTGTCTCATTTCACTGTGATGATTCTTGTCTCTACCCCTTTCTCTGTCCCTCGCACTGTAACGCTCATCATTTCTATCCTTATCTCTAACCCTATCAGGACTATGGCTGCGGCTACGACTGTGGTTTCTATGTCTCTTTCTCGAGCTGCTCTCCCTCCTGTCCCCGTGTTCATGACGTCGATCCCTCTCGCCATTGTGATAATCGCCATCATCTTCATCCCCACGTCTACTTCTGGAACTGCGACTCCCATGCCTATAATCACCAGAATGACTCCCTAGATTCGACCTCCTCTCACGATCCCTTTCTCTTACCCTCCTCTCTGCCTCCAGATTCACTCCCCCGGCATGAGAAGGCGTTTCATCCGCTCTGGAACGATAATTTCTAGAAGACCGATGGGAGCGATCAAGACCTAGTTTGGACCGTTGTGGGGGTGGCGGCATTGAATTTTGTGATTCATTTTTGGCTTTTGATATGAGGCCACCTTTGATATTGGATGGAAGAAGTGAGGTTAGGCGTGTGGAGGAATCAGCATTGGATCCGTTGGAATTGCGTCGATGTTCTTCGTTCATATTGGTTTAAGTTTATGTTTGAGTGTATCATACGTTTGTTCAGCTTGTGTTGGTTGTTCAGGTTGGGGCTGGTTGGCTCGCTTTCCTCCATCCAGCGTCTCATTTTTCCGGATCCATAAAACATCCATTTTACCTGCTTCATACCGGCTACCGTTTATCTCTAAACCGAACTTGAAAGTTTGACATCAATCACACTTCGTATCATTCATTTATCATTATAGAGAATACAGTAGGGAACTTCATCCTTTGCACAAGTCTGATATCATCATCACCTTCGTAAATACCACACGCACTAAGATTCATTCCAAAAGCATTTTCAATTTCCCTCGTCAAGGCACAAATGAATCCACCTTGCAACAATGACAGGAAGATGCACCCGGAAGATTGCACTTCCAACAAATCAACATCAGCAGCTGACACAACAAAAACAACGTTGCACAATGAGGTCCCGATTAAGACACATGGCTTCTGCTGTGGTAGTTTGCTGACACTTGCTACTGTCAATGCATGTGTCATATCGATCTTATTGTTTTTTCCCTGTTGGATCCTAACTCGACCGTTCTGTATGGTTTCTGAACGTTTGCGCCAAAGAGGAAATCCCAATTGTGAAAGTGAGAATAGCAATACCAATGAAACATCTAAAGAGGTTAAAAAAAAGACATGATGCAACGCCTTTCTTTGTCTGCCCGAAACCACGTTAGGTAACAAGTACCGTGCCTAGAATTCACTGTAAATCTACTAACAAATTGCAAATGAAGAGGAGGATTTATTTGTTACGATTGATTGATCTGCCCGGTGCAATGGATATCGACACTACAGTAATGCGTGTATAGTGTAATGTATTTTCAGGCAATGACGAAATGAGGATCATTCCATCGACATGACTGACTGTCAAGATCTACTAAATCAAGTCAAGCCTTCACCATACAAGAATAAGACATGAACCACCAACACCAACACCAACACCAACACCAAACTAAAAATGAAATTACTTGGCATTTGCACATTCAATAATGTTCTGCTTCTGAGACTTCATCCTCCTCTCCAAATACTCCTTCTTCTGCACCATATCCTCCATCTTCTTCTCCGCATCCTTAACCTCCCCCTTCAATCCGTCAAACACCTGATCCTTTGTCTGCATCAAAAATGCCTTCCCTAACCCCGAATACATTTTACGATTCTCATCCACTGGAATAGTTTCCAACTCCTGCAACGTGATTTTATTGACCTGAATCGATTTCGTCGAGTGTTGAATGGAGGTCTTGACCAGATTGTAGTCGGATGCACTCTTGCGGTATTGAGTCTGGAGATCTTGGAGTTCTTTCGAAATACTCGAATCAGCACCAATCCCAGAGACAGCCATGGGTTCTGCAGAGGTTTGGGTAGCATTCATTTTTTTCTGAGTGGCGATGCGGGCCTTGGCCTGTCTCAATAGTTTTTCGAGCTGTTTGTTGCCTGGATCGACATTGAGGCCCTGTTTGCATGTGGTGGTTGCTCCGTTTAGGGCATTCATTTCAATTTGAGCGGTTGCTAGGCGGTAGTAGCCTTTGATGAATGTGAGGTCGAGTTTGATGCATTGTTTGGCGTCGGCGACGGCTTCGGTGTATTGCTTTAGGGATGCGTGGGATGCGGATCGGTTGGAGAAGTAGACATGGTTTTTGGGGTCGAGTTTGATAGCGGTGGTGTAGTGAGAGATTGCTTCTTCGAAATTCTTGGCTGAGAATGCCTTGTTTCCGAGTCTGATAGTGTTGGATGTTGGATGTTTGAATGATTAGTTTGTCAGTGTATTGAATAGCGATAATGATAATAGCAGCGAATTGCATTCATTGCATTGGAGGCAAGATTTTGAAAAAAAAGCAATAATAGAAAGGCCGATTAACTGATGAAACTTACTCTTTATGTTCTTCAGCTGAGCTCATGGTATTGCTAAAAATGGTGCAGATACTTCTGATCTGTTTGATTATCTTTCGAATGCTGCTGAATCTTTCTAGTTGTTGTTGTTGTTGTTGCTGGTGTTTTGCTTTTGGTGTTTTGCTTTTGGAGGCATTTTTTGAGGAGGCGCGGCGCATGAATGCGATCCATGTTGGATTGGGTTTATTGTAACGTTCATGGTCATCAAACATCAAATGTGGTTCACATTTTCAACATTTTGAATTTGTGCCCGTGTCATGTCTTCCTAATCTACAGTACATACTACAGTACTGTACAATATTACGGTCTCTCGTTTTTCATATCACTTCTATATGACCATATTCAACGCAATATCAAATGGCACGATCGACTGGGTCGCATCGCTCATCAAATTAGTCAGCAGCAGCAGAACAACAAGAAGCAATTTCTGTTTGCTGTATCTTGCTGCTGCCGTGCGCCATTTTCCCTGTCTTCAGTGAGAGACAAAGGGCCGCGCAGAGGGGACTAATGAGTGTGGAACCTAGAGCTCACGCGACGATAGGAAGCCTCCTTCGAGCTATGCTCATTTCTCTTGGGTTTTCCTCACTCACACTTAGAGAAATCCCCCCACGGGCGGGTCGGGTGTACTCACTGTACATTTTGAATTAATTTGCAAAGGACCCTACACTCGTCCTTCCTTTCCCTTTTCTATCTCTCTTAGGTCTGCGACAACGCAACAACGCCCCGCCCGGAAGCGAAGAAGAACCCCATCCACCAGCCACCCAGTACTAATTGTACGTAGGTAGGTACGTGGCGAAGGACTTCTCGTTTCAAGATAAAAAAAGAGAATTTTCCAGGCAAAAAGAATATACGCTTCAATATCAAAGATGTTTTTGAGTTTCTGTATTCTAAAACAAAATTAGAATACATTATGATAATGTTCATCATACAAAACCTGCTCCTGGGACCACTACTGACCGTAGATTTCTTGTTGAATGTCTCCAAAAAGATATTTTCAGAGTTTTTAAGCCAATCAGATTTCAAGATGAATCTTGGTGCCGTATCTTTGATTGCGGAGTGTTCTCATTTTTGGATGTCTCTGTCGAGCTCAGTCGTCAGTAGTCTCCATAAAAAAACAAAATGGTTGACCTAGATAGAATCGAAGGAAGTGCTGTGGGTAAGTTCGAGCAAAGGAATGATGCGAAGAAAAACTCGCAAGTTGCATGACCGTCAATAGCAGCACCAACAAGTCCGCAAATAGCGCGGTAGTGTGGTGATGAATCGGGACGAACGACGAAAAAAGTAATAAAGCATCTGCTTTCTTTCTAACCATCATATCTGTTTTTTCCTTCTTCCTCCCTCCAACAGTTGCTGCCAGTCAGAATGACTTGAAGCCTTTCTTGTTTGACCTGGAGAAAAATATTGAATTCCACCCCTGGCTTGGAAAGCCGTCAGAGATTATTGGTGACCAAACCGAAGGCGTTGGTAAGTACAGTACAAATTGTGATTTTATGCAATCGTTAGGTTTTGACATTTCATCCACAGGGTGGCTTCGAGGGTTACGTGTAATATACATTGACGTTGCACATGATTCATTCCGACGCATCATTTCCTCAACTCACTAACTTCACAACTTTTCATCGTCTCCCTCTTTCTTTCCTGTTTCTTGACTTCTCTTTGCTCAATCATCATCTAATATCAATAAATCGCTTGAAAATGAAGGTGCAAAACGCAAGTTGACCTTCCTCGATGGGACGTTTTTCTTTGAGACGGTCACTCGGACAAATGGCTTTGACTCTATTTGGCTCAAGCTAACCGAGCATCCCTACCCCTGTGAGATTTTGTTTGCTGAAAATAGCACCGAAAGAGTTGACGACAACACGTCCATTTTCAAGGTGTCTGTCGAGTACAAACTCATGGATGGAGTCGCTCCCGAGGTCGCGGCTGGCTTCCAGAATCAGATTCAAGGCTTGGGTGAGATTATGGCCCTTATGGTGAAGGATATTTTTGATAAGTATAGACTCGACGCACCTGTCACATTGGGTGACCATCTCACCATCAAGTACCCGGCCGATGTTGCTTCGCCGGAGGCAGATGTTCCCTCTTCTCTCGAAAGCGTGAGTGAGTACAATGACTTCTTCACGAAGCCCGAGTTGTACCAGCGTATTCATATCCATATGATCGGCATGCGGGCGAAAGATGCATCCCCTGGATATTCTGATGATTCAGGAGGAGTGATAACCCTGAACAGATTTGGAATGCGCTCTCTTATTTCTACCCCTGATCCCATGATTGTGGCAGAGGCAAAGGGGATGGATACCGGAAGTACTACAGACTTTCCTATTGGAAAGCACACATTTGCAGTAAGTGATGATAGCCAGTCAGATTTCCTCACCAAAACTGTCACAAAATTGTAACTCATGATTATTGCTCCGCAGGCTCTCACGAACAACTCTTGGCCAGTTTGGGACTCCAAGGCTCTCATCATTTGTAAGAAGGGAAACACTGAAGGGATTGAATTCAGCATGTACAATAAGGAGGAGGCCGACGAAGCCATTCTCTTTCAGTGTCAAGTCTACGAAGCTGACTTCCCGGAAGCAGGTAGTGATTGGATCGAGTTCTCAGTAAGTGCTGATACCGATAAAGAGGCAAAAATTGTTGGCGACCTGGAACTTGTATTCAAAATCAAGATCAGCGATTGCGCAAATGACAAGATGTCAACCAGGGAGGATCTCCATAACTTCTGCCAGGATAGTGATACCATGGCTTATTCAGAGCAGGAATTAATTGATGGTGAAGAAGAAAGAGACAATGCTCTCCTCCAGTGCTGGCGAAACAAAGCGGGCAGTTCTAAGGCAGTACTTTGGATCATTGGTAGGAATGATTGTTTCATGCATCCCAACGTAGCCAAATCACTTTTTACGGAGAGAGGATATGATCTCTACGTGCTAAATTACAGTGCTACCGGTATGTGCCGCAAGAGAGGATGGGTGGTAAGTCTCAAACAAGATAAAACAGTGTTTTATGATTATCTTTCTTCAGTCGAAAACTCACCCATATTTTTTTCGTTCTATCAGACCTCCTCTCATTTCAACTCGCACAATCACGAGGGTGATTGCAATCTTTATTTGGATCAGATTGATGGTGCCATTTCATTGATCAATTCTCATCAGAACTACGACAAGGTTGTTGGATATGGCCATTCTACCGGAGGTGCCATCCTTATCAACTACTTGATGAAGATGGGAGATGATTATTTCGATGGTTTTATCTTCAACGCTCCTTTCCTCGACTGGAATAATGCTGGTGGCACCATGACAGAGATGTTGGGCGAAAATGTTCTAGGATTGATGGAAAACTTTGGTGTGTTGTCCAATGATAGGAAATTTGGCGTGGTGCCTACT
>Ga0115005_10003604_pt1 | contig 12370 bp, 13 predicted proteins | sample ArcOceMetagenome_FD_87163 | JGI IMG/M metagenome (GOLD analysis project Ga0115005, IMG submission 87163) | Marine eukaryotic phytoplankton communities from Arctic Ocean - Arctic Ocean - Greenland ARC118M Metagenome | ecosystem: Environmental > Aquatic > Marine > Oceanic | place: Arctic Ocean... | reverse complement strand
GTGTTTGGCTTTGCATCTTGGCGAGCCGACGCAATCTGGAGTCTGATGCCGACTGTCTCTGGGTTTTCCATATTTGGCTGGAACCTGACGTGGCGGTACACGGACAAGGTATGGTATGATTTTGATGTTATAATTTTTGTTGGTATTCTGATTGCTGCTTACGTCGGAAAGGGTATGCTATGATGTTTAAACAATTGGCAGCGATTCCGAAGAACGCTGCAAATATTTTGCAAGTATGTTCAAGTATCACAAGGGAAATACTGACCATGCAGACAGAGAGTGCCAACAACGCAATGGAGAGTGGTGAATTCCAAGAAAAATCTTCAAATTGGTTGTGGATGATGTTATACGTAGTGTTCATTTATGCATGGAATGCATTTATATATAACACCATTGTAATCCCATCGTTCGGTCATAATATGTTGGAGAATATTCTAGTAATGGTGATGTTTGTGAGGTATGGCGAGGATTGAAGGAATCAACAGATCTAATAAACGAGGGGATACAAATGGGGTACAATACTTACAGAGACATTTGCCATACCAAAAGAAGACGTAAAAATTTAAGTTATAAAAAAATAGAACATTGTTCATACTTACAAACAGTCAGAGTCAAGACCAACTATATGAATGATGTATACATCAAGCCACCGAATACCACAGTGAATGTTGGTCCTAAACCCAGGTACAAAAAAAAAGCCAACACCACAATCAAGACAGTCAGGTTTGGCAAAAAAAAGGCAAGTGCCACCATTAGAAAAGAAAGAAAGGAGCGTCTGTTTTGGAAATGTATTTGCAAAATGGGTCTGAAAAAATACCAAATCTTAACAGTGTGTTTAGCGGGGGAACAATACCGTTGTGAAGTTGCAGAAATTAAAAATGGCAGGGTTTTTCTTTTTGTAGAAGGCAGGTCGTACCACTCAATGGCAGACGTAGGTTACTACTCGCTAAAAAACATAAAAAAAATGGTCCCAGTACATTAAGCTGGTCCGATGAAGCCATATACCGGTTCTAAAACCGAAGCAGTCTCTCCACTCCTTGCCAGGCTTGTACTGTAGATTGTCCTCCAGGTTGACCTCCAGCTACTAAAGACGGCGACCAATTGCGACCCCCGTCGTTGTTAGAGGAGACTTGTTCTTTGGTCAATGGAGATTCAAATAGAATGTTGGCGGGGGAACGGAAGACGTTCAACCCGTAAGCTTGTTCATCCCCTCTGCAATTGTCGTACACCCTCGTGTCACCAACCAATGTGATTTTGGCACTGTCATCTACCTCAACTCCACTATATTCACATTCGTGCACTTCAACGTCGGTACATCGTCCGACGGCGTGCCTCCCAAACGCCCGTATACCATGATACTGACATTGTTCCACAAGGACATCTTCCATCGTAAAAGGGGACCATGCGGTCACTCCATTACCCCCTCCACGCAGTGTCAGGTGTTGCAGACGACAATTCTCTATGCCAATAGTAAACGTAACCCCACCCTCGATCACTATTTGATCTCGCGACACATATGGATCACCCACAATGTTCATGGCGGAAGGAATATGCAGGTGGGTGATCTGGTTGGTATTCCGGTCGGTGATCTGGTATACCCCTGCCCCCACGACGATCGTTGTAAGTCGGACGCTATCTTGAGCCATCTCGACCGCCTGCTCCAACGTCATAACATCCGTCACACGTATTATTCCTTCAGATTGTTCATTTCCCGCAATCTGTTTTGTTTCCCCTTGCATTTTAGTGTATACATTTTCTATTTATATGTAAAGAATTACAAGCGAAAATTTAGATATGTGTATGGCGAGTTCTGTGTAGTTATGGGTCGTTCTGTGCAGTTGTCCTAGATGTACAAATGCACCAGTTGTTCAACTGTCTGTAATGTTTCATCCATATGTGTTTGTGGTTCCTATTCTTTCTATTATATAAGTAGTGTACCTTCCATCACGTCGTCCAAGTAGTACATAAGTGCAGCATTTGCCTATAATAATGTCAGTGTTTGTCAGTACTATGGAGACACGTGTGACCAAATTGGAGGCGGAGATTGCTATTTTGAAACGACAGGTCAGTGTGTTACGACGTACTAAACATACCAAACATAGCATCAAAGACTGTCCAGAGGATGTAGATAAGAACGACGATGAGATGTGTACTATAACCTGATACGGTTTGTTTTGAAATGTTGTATGAGAAATTCATACCGGTTGAAACAAACGCATGTATTAAACTGTCAGAGTTGTACCGTCGTACCGAATCCAACACGGTTGCAGATTGGCGACTGTACCTGCAGGCTTTCCGTGCACTAATGTTGAAGATCCCTCACGTGAAACTGCAATCCATCCCTTTGTTCACATGGTCCGGAGTCAATTCCAGCTGTTGGAAATTTGAAGAGTATCGAGTCATGAACAATATGCAGGATCGGTTGTTGCAAGAAGCGAAACGGTTGTACGAGGATGGTCAATTAAAGGATGCAAAGGTTTTGCTGGGGGGGGCGGTACAGACAGCGAAAGAATTGGTTGAAATGGAATGGTGCAAGACCCCCTACGTTCGGGCAATGCCGGAGATGCGGTTAACTTATCGTCTGAGCAAAGTGTTTGCCGCCAAAGGGTTGTACTGCTACACCATGTACAAGTTTGTGCCCGATAATCCACCAATGAAGGTTATGCGCATGGCTTACCAGATGACTGAAATTTCTAATCGTTTGTGGAAACCTACCGCCAACGAGGACTTTGAGAAAAAAATGTTAGCAGAGTACTTCTATAGCCACGCCAAATGCACCGATATCTTCAAGGAACGGCTGTCTTTCAGCACAGCAAGCGTACAACTCGTGCACTTGCCCCATACCACCGAGTTCTACACCGACACTATTCATTTGAACGAGACTGTGCATTACGAGACACCTGACCCAGTGTCTTGTCCAGTGTTAACGATTGAAGCAGCTCTGCAGAAATGTTGGCGTGCTTAACATAGTTGATCACAAGTGCTGGTTCTGGACAGTGTTGCAGCACCAACTTGCCCAACAGGAACTCAGTCGTGGGTACAGTTTGTGTTTGGGTGGTCTTGTGGAGGGCAGGGCGCAAAGCTTCACTGTAATCGTCGTGTACAAGTCCATTGATTAAATCTTTCCAATTATACTCCTCTGTGGGCGGGGCTGGTGTCTCCTTCACAGGAACACAATGTACATTCATATCCATATTGTATAAACATTCTTTTTGTATTTATACATGATTTACAGCAACGAATCTTCCACGAGCCACGGATCTTCCACGAGGGTTAGGGTTAGGACATGAGTTTGTATCTTTCACCTTTGTCATTGTCATGGTGGATAACAACCATAGTAATGACGACACAGTTGCAACAAGCAGGACCCACCATGTCCCAGTACAATCTTGACTGGTACCGTCATTACCATACGCAATTGCACATGCACCGGATTGTAAGATGACTATCATAAACATTGCAACTCTTATCCAATACCCTCCATATGTTTTGGTACATCCGAACCATCCGCACCAGCTGAACAATTGAACAAGCAAAACAGGGACAGCAATGACAAATCCTAACAGCATCAGGGTCTGGTAATGTCCACAAAGTGTGGTCAGTCCAGATGGAATGGTCAACTTTTGAGCAATACCTGTGGTTTCGAAGAGAACATATACATGTAGAATGATACTCAATACAAGGAGAAGGTCTGATTTCATTTTAATATTATTATATCTATATATATACTGTCGAGATTGTGACTGTCTAATTGATAGTATGGCGAGCAAGTGGAGTTAACACCTTGCGAGCCATTGGGATGACAAATGGCATTGGCTATGGAGTTGTTGAGTGTACCAGGAGAGCTGTTAGGGACTGGGTCTTATGGCAATGTCTTCAAAATATACCACAACGATGTGGAATATGCTGTTAAACGTCAGAAGACTGACAGTTCCAGTTTGTTCTATGCTGCCGTGCGAGAGGAATTCTGTGGTGGGTTTAAGCATTGTAACTTAATTACACGACACAGTTCGGTTTGGTCCAACTACCAATGGTGTGGTGTATATGAGATGGGTGTACCATTGGACACATATGCCCCCCACCACAAAGTGCTCTGGGACATTACGTCCGGTCTGGCGTTCTTGCATGCCCGGGGCATTGTCCATCGGGACATCACCCCAGGTAACATAGTGTCTGTTGGTCAGAGGTACAAAATCATTGATTTTGGTTTGGCACGCCCAATGAGTTTAACATCGCGATGCCAGACACCGGATATGGTTACATTGAACTGTCGTCCAATTGAGATATTGCATGGTCACCGTACAGACGCCCGTTGTGATGTATGGTCTCTTGGAGTCATTTGTTTGTCTTTGAACCGTCAGCACGCGGTGTTCACAGGTGGCAAGAAAAATATGATTCGTCAATACTCATTGTTGTCGTTTGACTACCAAGAGAAAATTTACTCCAAAATGTTGTGTGGTTTGGACGAACGGTTTACATCGTTTCAACTGTGCGATGCACTGGGGTTGTCGTACACGTTGGATACTGGTGTTAGTGTGCCGTACATCAAAGGGGACCATTTGCGCACGGTGCTGGGTCATGATGTCAACATTGACAAGTACTCTAAAGATGGTTTTGGATATCATACCAACGGTTCCAGTGCCAGTTCCGGTGCCAGTTCCGGTTCCAGTCCCGGTTCCAGTCCCGGTTCCAGTCCCGGTTCCGGTTCGGTTTCTACCAGTTGAATCTGATGGTCTGTAATACTGCTTGCCATTGGGTTTGCTACCAACTGCACATGGGTACAACAATGTTGCACAATTTGGTCCCACAGACAAATGATAGCAATGGCATACGCACTACCAACCACGAAGCAAACAGCAAAGTAGATGGCAATCACAGTACCAATGCTAGTGTATGTAACCAATAGCCATGTTGTGGTGGCAATACATGCAACGACAAACACGAAGACAAACGTCAACACAGGGCACGTGCGAGGGACCTGCATCACAATGTACAATGCACACAGATAGATAATATAACCCTATAAATATTAACAATTGACTGTAACAAAATGAATGGAACAACAAACACGATGCACGGATCGCAAGAAAACGTAAACGCCACAACGACAGAAAATAAGATTTGTCGATGTGTATGGCGAGCTTTGTAACTTGATATGTACACAATACAAAAATGGCAACTCAATTAGCACTGCCACAATGGCTAAATTGTTTTGACAGAATTGTTGTGTTTGATTTGGAATTTGTAGGTGATATCAATGATCCTTCCCATTGTGCTTTGTGGGAAATTGGGGCACACCATCTGGGAAGCAATGACAGTTTCCATGTCATTGTGGATCCAGGCATCCAATGCATACCGCCACCGGAAGAGGGGTGTTTTGATCTGACTCAACATTTTCTGAACCTGCATGCTGTGCCGTTGGCAGTGGGGTTGCAAAAATTTGTCCAATGGGCGAATCGTTACCGTTTGTTGATTTCACACAATTGTTTCAAGAGTGACCTCATGGTGTTGCGCGGGGCATTTGCCCGATGTGGGATCGAATGTCCGGGTTGGTTGTTTATGGATTCGTTGTTGGTTTTGCGCCGGCAGCTGCCTGCTCTTGACAACTACAAACTCGGTACTATTTACAACCACTACATGGGCAAAAATATGCTGGCAAGTCACCGTGCAATGGTTGATACGATGGCATTGCAGCAAATATTATTGGCAATGTCCCCACCTCGTGACACTGTGTTTGCCTACCCCATGCAATTGACACCACTTCAAAACATTAGAGGAGTTGGGCACGCCTGTGAACTGGACTTGGTCCGCAAAGGGATCCGGTCGGTTGAAAGTTTGATTGAAAAAATACTTTGTGAAAAGGCGTCCATGGATTTGTGGCAGGACATTGGTCTGGACAAAGCTGTAGCAAGGTTCTTGCAATGCATGCAACTGCCAGTACAAGACATAAGCACCGTCAGAGACGATCTAGTATGGCGTATCAATAGAAACACAACAACTCAAAATGAACAACAAACGCAAAAGGGACAATGAAGATGCAGGTGGTGGCAAACGGATGCATATCGAACACAGTGCACCAGATACAGGTTTGGCGGGGCTTAAAAGATCGGGAGAGGCACTGTATGGAATGGCAAAACGAATGCGTGTTGAGTCAATCGAAGAAGAAATAGTTCGAGAAATTGCTCGTTTGCATTCGAGCCTTGCGGAGATGCAAACCAACCAACGTACTTGTTACCAAATCATGGCAGGGCAGGCGGCTCGAATACGGCAGTTGGAACAACACCGTCCCCCACAGAACCATCCATGGGTAGCGCAGTGGGTAAAATAAAAAAATAACATTACTATCTGATTACATCTGTTGTATACTTTGAACCATCAACAGTTCCATCTTCTACGGGCTGCCTTTCCTCTCGGACCTTTCCACCCTCTACTCCTTGCACAGAATGATTTTCGACGTGCGGTGTCTTTTTTGGTACGGGGGTGAGCGGCAGGCTTCTTCAAGTTGGTACCGTTGGCTCTGTTATATTTCCTTCTTCCCTTTGCCGTGAGCCCCGCACCTTGTTTGACTGACAATTTCACCATTTTGTGTACGGAATGCAGAACGTATATACCTAAATTTTCAACGTACGGATGATGTTGTTGTACCATACGAACAATGTTGCACATATTGTGTTGACCAAGTACATCACAATGACCACCACGATGATAAAATGCAACAGCCTCATTTGTTCGTGGGTGTGTTGTATAAGTATGGCGAGTCTTGCATAAACATTTTCGTCCAAGACTCAAGACTCAAGAGATGAATGAATTTGCGGAAGGTGTCTCTCTGACCAAACAGACACGCGCCTCGTACGACGCGTACCTTGCGCGCATCCCTTTGCTTTTGCACAACCATGACATTTATACACAGAAGTTCACTATGACCGGCGAGAAATGGATTCGTGTCCAGATGGTCGGGTTGCAACTGGAGAAACCCAAAGTGTTGGAAGCCGACGGGTCCTCGAACCCTTTGAACATTCGCACGTGCCGTCTTCGTAACCTCACGTACAATATCCCGATGTATACGACGGTGCACATCCATCGCAGTGATGGTCCTTCCAGTATGCACAAGAACGTATACATTGGACGGGTACCATTGATGGTGGGTTCAAAACACTGCAACTCAAAGCTCCCAGAATACGATCACGGTGGTTATTTCATATGCAACGGTTCCGAAAAAACAATTATCAATCAGAAAGCCCATGTGCACAACACCATGATGACGTTGCACCGCACACAGGGCGGGGTGGACCAATGGGCGATTTGTTGCAAATCGGAAGACGAGTATCGGGGGGTGATGAGTGCTTCAATCCGGTACGTCCCTAATGGTACAGCGGTTGTTCTGTTTCCCAAACTGAAGGAAGAGCTGCGAGTATCGACTTTGTTGTCGATGCTGCCCACCCCCAAGTTTGCAAGGTTGACAAAGGAAGAGAGTGACTTTTTTGGGTTGTCCGATGTGGAGATGACTGAAATGGAAGTGGTCAATACGTTCCAGTTGGGGCAGAGCGACGCCGACCGCCAGGCAAGCGTGTTGAACATGTTGCTTCCCCATACTGCATCGAAGAGCGATTACTTGATTCTAATGATGCAAAAATTGTACAAGGACATCCATGCGCGTCAATGGGCGGACAAAGACAGCTTGAAGTACCAAAGAATTGAGATGGTGGAAGATTTATTGTACTCGTTGACACACAACTTGCTGTGCAAAATGAAGCACGACATTTCAATGCGTCTGCACCGCAAAATCAACGGACACGTACGCAATGAAACTATTCTCAAAATGTTATCGACCTGCACAACCGTGATGGACGGTATTCAGTATGCTCTGAGCACTGGCAATTGGCGCACGAACGCGTTTGACGGACGTGCTCGGGTTGGGGTGGCGCAACTGCTGCAAAGGGCAACTATATACACCGCACTGAGCCAGATGCGACGGGTATCGTCCAGCATCAAACCCGAACAGAAACTGAGCCTGCCTCGGTACATTCACGGGACTCACCGTGGGAGGCTGTGCTACGTAGAAACCCCGGAGGGGGCGTCATGCGGGTTAGAGTCTCAGTTGGCGGTGGGGGCATACATCAGCATTAAATCCCCACCCAAGCAGTTGGTGTCAATCATACGCCCCCGACTACTCCCACAGGGACGGTTGGTCTTTGTCAACGGTGACCCGGTGGGGTTTGGTGACATGGCTGTAGTCCATACAGTCCGGGCTGCGAGACGTTCGGGGCAGATTGCCAAGGACGTATCCGTCTCCTACCCGTACCATATTTACATTCGTTCCAACTCTGGTCGCATCTGCCGCCCCTTGATCATTCTCCCGCGTCGAATCAAGACTTTCCAAGAAATGTTGGACCAAGGGTTGCTGGAGTACCTGGATGTATACGAAGAAGATATGATAGTCATTGGTGAAACACACGAAGAGTTGGACCCCACGTTGCTCATGGGACTGTGTGCCGCCACCATTCCGTACAGCAACCACAACCCTGCCCCCAGAAACACATACCAGGCAGCCATGATGAAACAAGCCCAGAGTGTTCCGACATTGGATTTTGCAGACCGGTGGGATACGACGTCCAACGTGATTCACTATGGTCAGACCCCATTGGTGACCACGGGGGTAGAACGTGCGTACGGGTACAATTTACCAATGGGTCAGAACTGCATTGTGGCAATCATGCCGGCGGAGTACAACCAGGAGGATTCCACGATCTGGAACCAGGGTTCCATTGATCGTGGCATTGGGAGGACAACGACGTTTAAAACGGTCAAAGATACATTGGGTGTGGACGAAAGTTATGGCAAACCTGTTCCCAAACGACGGGGCAAGTACAACGTATCCGACAACGGTATCCCTTCAATCAACCAGAAGGTTGTAGTAGGGGACTGTGTAATAGGCAAAGTGCGCAACGCACGAGTGGGGAACAAGATGGAGGACAGTGATGTCTCCATTTTCGCTCAGTTCACGGGTACGGTTGACAAAGTCCTTTGCTACAAGGAGCGAGACGGTACTCAAGGGATCAAGGTCAAGTTGCGAAAACAACGGGTACCAATGATCGGTGACAAGTTTGCTTCCCGCAGCGCCCAGAAAGGCACCGTAGGGTTGATAGTACCACAGGAAGACATGCCATTCACCTTGTCCGGGATAGTACCCGACCTTATTCTCAACCCGCACGCCCTGCCTTCACGAATGACAATGGCACAGATGTTGGAAACCATCAAGAGCAAGTACGCTTGTTTTGGGGGTTTGCAGGACGGGTCTCCTTTCAATGGTGACAGTGTTGATACGATTGGCAAACTATTACATTCGGTAGGGTTTTCGTCCGGTGGCACAGAGATCATGATGGACGGTCGCACCGGGCAACGTTACAAAGTGCCCATATTCATTGGTCCAACGTTTTACCAACGTTTGAAACACAACAGTGCCGACAAAATGCACGCGAGAGCTCGTGGACGTAGAGATTTGGTCACACACCAACCGAACGAAGGCAGGGCGTCCGGTGGAGGGTTGCGCGTGGGTGAGATGGAGAAGGATTCGTTTGTATCGCACGGGGTTCCCCATGTGCTGATGGAGAGGTTGTTGTATGCCTCGGACCCACATGAAATTGAGGTGTGTGGATGTGGGTACTCACATTCGTTGCACAACGGGGTATGCAAACTGTGTGGGGGGGCAGCGGAGAAAAAAATGATTCCTTATGGTTTTCATCTATTGATTCAAGAACTACAGAGCATGTGTGTCAATGTCAAGTTGAAGTAAGTGCAGAGTAGAGACTGTTCGGGGAAGCAGCCCCGGGGTTGGTGGACATCACGTGTATGTGGTTCAATGCACATACCATCAACTGAGAGCAAAAGTAGGTGTCGTACTCCAATTGGCATGATCGGACGGGTACCATACACCCCATTGCACCAAACTTGTCGTATTTTTTACCCATTTGGTCCATGCACCAAGCAAAAAGCTGCTTCTCCTGTTTGGCATCGCACTGCACTGGGACCAAATGGTCCTTCGGCATTTGCCAAAAAGGGTCTTGTGCGTCACGAGTGAGGACCCGGTAACCGACTTCCATGCCCCACATAACATACACGGCTATAAAAATTTTGTCCGGGGACTTGATTCTATTCAGGCTTGAACCATGTATTTCAGCCGATTGCAGTACCTCTGTCAATTCCTGTTGGGTCCATTCAAAAATAAACTCGGAATGGCAGTAATCCCCACCTGTAAATTTTGCCGCAATGTGGTTGAACCAGTTGGCAAAAATACCAACGGGTTCTCTGAAAGAAGCGTAGATCATTTGATATGAAATAAACATTACTTATAGTTTAACAAAACCACATGTACCTCCTAACACTGTGCACGCGGTGCTGAATTCTATTTTGGTAAGCTTGGAGACAGCGCTCGAAAATTTCAGTAAAACAAAATTTCATAGCGATAAACTATAAATACGTGTTTCATTTAACAATAGTAAACACCACACCTACATGTAACACTAACACGAATGATCCTGCGTTTACTCTTTTGCCTGTGTTGCCTTGCTTCGATTTGCAGAAAATAACGCCTGTTTTGTAGGTTCTTGTACCACAAGCACAAAATCATTAGAAGATATTAGTGTTGAAAAAATGATGAAGGTTTAAGTTGCAAATGAACCACATGTACACATTATACTACATATACGTTTAATAATCGTCTTCGTCGTCTTCTTCTTCTACATGTACAACTACGTGTGTGAATGTACCGTCGGCGTTGATGTTGGCGATGGAACCAAGTCGATCCTCTCTAACATTGTCGTGGGATGTATTGTGTTGGGAAGGCAAATGAATGTTTACTTTGGCATTGTTTTGTGCCAAAATACCACACCATTTGTTGGAATGGATGTCCGTTTTTGTACCATGAAGATCCACGACAGCATGATCATATGCAACCAAACCCTCACTTCCATTGTGGTGCATCTGGCAATCGGTCAATCTTACTTTTGTATTTGCACCATCACAGTACACCCCATCGATACCATTCTCCATAAATTCACATTGTGTTGCTGTAACAGTGGCACCATCACCCACACTCATCCCAGTACCGTCACACTCTTTGACACTACACTTCAACACGTCAACATTAGTCTCACTCCCCTTCAAATACAAACCAGACGCAGACTGATTCGTGATAGTCAGTTCTTCAAATGTAACATTTTGTTGGTTCTCCACTTGAAACCCACCATGTATTGTCGTTTGATCTTTGCCTTTGCCAACAAATGTAATGTGGCTGCAGGTGACGTTCACTCTGTTGCATTGTTCCCCCACGATTTGATGACCCCCCTTGTCCATTTGTATTTTAAGAGGATCTGTTTCCGTATACACTTTGTGTGCCGAGAAGACCACTGCCAACGCCATCGCTTTCTCCAAGGTGGGGCAACCCTGTGGCACTCGAATGACATTTTTTGCCATATTAACATGCCAATACATATTGAAAGAACTATGGCATCTCAAATTCGCAAACTGTCTTAAATCAAGGTATGGAATAATTTCATACTGCCAAATGTCCTCCGGTACACGATTGACCACTCGTGACGATGAAAACATATGTATATGAACACATTTATGGTGCTTTTGTTTGGGGTTGAAATTGGGTTCACTTTTTCTTTTGCCCATTTTATATACCTCTGTTTATACTTATATTCCCTCTCGCCATACCTCTTTCCTAAATGCCCTTGTTGTGACGAGGAATTCTTGAAAAAAAAAGGTAATCCAAAAAATGAGACCCTAAATGCCCTTATTGTGACGAGGATCTGTGGACACTGATTAGAGGCATGGTGCTGCTAAGTACTTGTTCAATTAAGGGGTTTTAGCAGATATAAAAAAAACTTATAATAAATATATGTAAAATCTATGTTCAAATAAGGGGTTTTAGGAGGGAACTTCATGTCAGACAGGCAACGCCACCACGCACTCGCAGTATGGCAAAGGTGGTACCATGGGCTCGATGCGTTCGCGGTTGTACGTTCCTTTTCGGACGCGTTCACGAGATGATTCGAATTGTTTGGAGCGGCGGTGCCAACAAGCACCGTGACCACACGCCCGACAGGGTCTGTTTTCCGACCCAATGTGTTTCGGGCAAGCTTTACAAAAATCACATTGGAAACGCATTGTTAACGTGACTTTTTCAGATACACGTAATTTATGTGTCATTTAGGTGTCATTTATCCAGATACGGAGGTGCCACCCGAGCACGCCATACATAATTGTTAAATGCCCTTATTGTGACGAGGAATTCTTGAAAAAAAAAAGCAATGCATAAAACTGGACCCTAAATGCCCTTATTGTGACGAGGATGTATGGACAGTGC
>Ga0115005_10003602_pt1 | contig 12371 bp, 11 predicted proteins | sample ArcOceMetagenome_FD_87163 | JGI IMG/M metagenome (GOLD analysis project Ga0115005, IMG submission 87163) | Marine eukaryotic phytoplankton communities from Arctic Ocean - Arctic Ocean - Greenland ARC118M Metagenome | ecosystem: Environmental > Aquatic > Marine > Oceanic | place: Arctic Ocean... | reverse complement strand
CCGCCTTTAGTAAAATCCTGAAAAAGTATGACAAGAGGACCGACTCCAATGTGAGGGAAACCAAGTTGGAGGAACTTTTAGTCTCTCATCCATTTTTGGATGGGAGTGCAATGGACGAGTTCCTTGATAAGGGCAAGGAATTGTTGAATGTTTTAGATAATCTTGACGGCGTTGTGAGGCGTGGAAGGTCGAGTGTTAGTGATGACAACGCTACGTGTAGTTCTCGTAGCACTAATGACAATGACGGGGTTTCGGTTGGCAAAATTGCCCGCACTGTTCGGAAAAGAACCACGACAGCAGCCACGTCGAGTATGGCCAAAGATATCTTGGACAAGATTGTCAAATCACCATTTTTTACAAAAAATAGACACCGACGAAACCCAACGTTTAAGGAAAAGGAAATTGAAAAAGGCGACTTGCTAGGGGAAGGAGAGTTTTCTTTTGTAAGGGAAGTCAATGCTTTTAATGTGAATGCCTTGTGTCCAATTTGCATGATTCATGCTTTTGAAGAATCCGAGCCGATGGCATCTAGCGAATCTACCAGCCAGGTCAATGAACGGGATGAAATGAAGCCTAGTGCGAGCTCAAAGCTAAGTGAAGATGCAATGGAAATACATGGAAAGAAGAGTGGGGATCTCGCAAAGAAAGATAATTACAGGTTATCAATCCCTACGGAGAAAATCAAGGATATTGATATGGAATCATTTCAAGACGATCACGAAGATGAGGACAATGAAATTGTAGCAAATAGAGGTTTCATGAAGCACCATTGCTTCAGGGATGGGTCTGCTCGTTATGCAATCAAGCAACTGAAGAGGTCGTTAAAAGGCACGCAACGTGCTGATGGTGCCATTGATCTTTCTATTGAAGCCAAGGTATGTTAATGTTCAAGGTCGAGTTGGTCTTTGAATATCATTGTAAAACATACAGTACACGTACTGTGCGCACACCATACCATACTAACGCCCAACTAGTTTCTCAGCGTCCTATCACATTCCAACATTATCAAACTTTGTGGAACGGGAGGAACACCAGGGCATCCAAGCGCTTTCATCATTCTTGATCGGCTTTACGACACATTGGATACTAGAATCCAATTGTGGAAGTCGAAGGAGAAACGTCTTACGGGGTTCATGAAGAAGAGTAAATCTCAAATGAAAGTTCTATTCAATGACAGGCTTCTTGCTGGTTTCGACATAGCTCGCGCAATGAAATACCTCCACAGCCACGAGTACGTACATTTGTTTTCGATTATGATTTTCATGTTTCTCGTACGTGTACTTTTCAATACGTGTACTCATCTCTTCTATTTTATTTTGCGCCTCATAGTATCATGTACCGTGATCTCAAGCCAGAAAATATTGGCTTCGATGTGCGAGGCAACGCCAAGATTTTCGATTTTGGTTTGGCAAAAGAGTTGATTGACAAGGATAAAGTTGCCACCGACCAGTACCGTGCATCAGGGCGGACAGGTACAAGGAGATATATGGCGCCTGAAGTTGTGCTATGCAAGTACTACGGAAAACCAGCCGATGTGTTTTCTTTTTCGATCCTTTTTTGGGAGATTTTAAGTCTCAGTCAACCGTTCAAGGGTTACGACTATGAAAAGCATGCGAAGCTAGTGGTGCTAAAGAAGAAACGTCCCGAGTTGAAAAATAGATGGCCAGCTATCATACAAATGACGATGAAAGAAGGATGGGACGACAAGCCTGCAAATCGTCCCCCCTTTGATCAGATCTGTGACTCTCTTTCTGGTCAATTCACGGACGACGAAGGAATCTCGCGCTCAGAGAGGCTGCGTGTACTAGAGACTTCAGAACATTGGCGTGAAAACAGTTGAATGTTTTTTACGGCAGACTTTTCGTGAATTTATTTACTGCACGCATGAGCTTTGGAAGCAGTATTGCAGTTAAACAAAAGTGCTATGTTTTTGATAGATCATTCTAACACAATTTTATCGGAACGCAACTATACGTCATCACTTTTAAAGCACACATCTATTCTTCAATTAGATCTTTGGATTTCTTTCTCCATTCTTGTGGTAAATCTCGCCAAGATAGTTTATCCAGACCAATAATTAACTCGAACGTTTCTTTATCGGCTGTCTCGCAAAATGTATGATAAATAAGTTCGTCAACAACTCCAACACGACAACAATGCTCGAATATTGCCCCGATATGATGTTGTTGCTCTTTCCCCGCGGGTAGAAGACCTTTACATGCTGTTAGCATTATTCGAAACGAGATACTACCTGGCTTCAAACCATAATCGCATTTTGCAAGATCCTCAAATGTTTGCATGACAATATCAAAATTTGTCCTCTTCTTTTCGGGGCTAAGATACTTGCCAGTGCGCACACCGGCACTCATCACCAAGGTGTAGCTCTTGAAGTTGGGCCTTATAAATTTGTTATGGCTCTCCTTGTCATGCTGATCAATCATCCACTGTAAAAGTTTGTGAGCTCTGATGCCTTTCACGTCAACCCTACTCTGAGCCCAACCTAAACAAATGCCTTGAATGAGTTCTTATGATTTAAAATACCGGTCCATCAATTACTAAAAAGATAAATTGCCTAAACGTACCTTGTAGAATCATGTTAGCAAGCATTGTATTTGGGCGAAGGGGCTTCTTCTTGCCGCTCACGCTCTTTGATCTCTCGTCAATTTGCTTCAACAGAGATTCCGCTCGAGCCATACTACCTTTCCCCCTTCCTTTCGAAGATTTGATGAGAGCCTCGAACACAAGCTGGTATGTAACCATGTTAGGCACTAATCCATTTTCTGACATGCGTTTCAGTAGTGCCTCAGCTCGGTCACCAGCCTGAGACAAATCATTGTCAATCCATCCTTTTATAACCGAATGAAAGCTATATGTATAGTGTAGAACTAATTATTGAGTCACGGAATTTCAAAAATGTAAATAACGATTAAAAATGTGTTGTTCTACGCACCTCAAATGCCCAGGCTTCAAATCATGTAAAAGAGGGTGGCTACTAAGTCGTTCCATTTCTTCTAACAACTTCTCTGCGCGATGTATTTCACCCGCTTCAAGCCATGCTTTTACGACTGCGTCAAAGTTCTTTGTTCGAAGAATTCGTGTCGAGCCTGAGCACCTGGATGACGTTTTGTATACATTGTTCGCGACTTTAAGTAACATCGTATCTGCCCACGAAGCTGCTTCAGATTGGTCATCAACTTCAGACCACAGTTCAAGGATTTCATTAAACCCAAGACTAGTGGAGCCGCTTTGATCACTAAGCTCATCGACTACATTGGACTCATGCAACACGGTCATTCGCTTCAAGAGAGATGCCGCTTCTTCTGGGTCATTAGCATATGCACTAAGCATGGATCTGTATAGTTTTATATTGGGTTTGCAAAAGGGGTTCCCATCATAGTGCAGGCGCTCTTGTACTTTTAGCAATTCAGAGGCCTCGTGAATTTTATCTGCAGAAGCATCCTTTAGTAAGGCATCAATTACCATGCCAAATGTCTCTGATGTTGGAGACATGTTACGGTGACCATCTTCATACAACGTAATGAGTGTCTTTAAGATTTGAACGGCTTGTTGTCCATATTCTGGGAAAGCTGTAACGCTTGTAAAGGCTCGTAGAACTTCAGTGTATGCGTCAATGCTAAAATTAAAATCAACGGGATGGATCTCATAGCCTGCTTCCATCTCTTTTAGAAGAGGGCCGAGTCTCTGCAACGCAGAAGATAGCTTGTCGTGTGTTCTATCGTCGTGAATTCCAATAAACGCTAAACCCGCTTCTTTCAACACTTCGTCTTCCCTTTGCATCTCTGACGAAAGTAGGCTGATTGCCTTTCTATAACAAGTAGCTACATTTGCGTAGGCCACACCGTCAGGTGCAATTTCTTCTCTACCATTAGCACTGCGTTTAATCATATGCTTCAAAAAACTGTCAGCTTCATCAGCTAATTGAAAGAATTCTTCTGACTCTTTCAATTTCTTACAATTCAATGCACTTTTGAACGCGCCCATTGTGATTCGACTGTGTTGGATTGGATGATAAATCGCACAGGGTCTAGAGTCAGAATTTATTCTCTTTGATTGACTACAATAATGAATTCAAATGGAAATGTTTCCAAGTGATTTGCATTATGACATCGGAAGTAATGGAAAACGATACACCTTGAACTTACTAAGTTTTGCTGTCGACCCAAAATTTTGACCATTTCGCATCGTCGCGATCTGTCTCTGATAGTATTTTATTATCGCTTATCCCCTCCATGTGCTTCACAATCGCAACACACCTCGCTGGTGCCTCAAATGGCAGTAAGGGAGACCGCCGCGACCACGACCCGATGACGGCGTTGAATACGTCGGGCGTAGGCATCATCGAAATCTTTCCAGTTTCGTACAATTCGCCCATTTTTGTCAACACCGCCTCTGCATGGTATCTGTTTAAAAAATATTATTTATAGTTGAGGTTTTGAACAATTGGAAACGATATGCAAGTGAACATGCGATAACTTACTGCCCTTCTTGATGATTGGAATGACTCCAAGAACTTATTACTGCCCGGAACAAACTTGGAGTGAGAATATACCCATGCCCTTGTGATTCATCGTCGTTAGACATGTCAACAATGTTCCATAGCAATTCTTCAGCACGTGCAGGTATTTTCAATTCATGTTGAAATTCAACCGACTGATGTTCTCCTTTTGACGAAAACCGCCTCGGGCGCGCTTTGACCTGGACCCAAGCAATGAGTGTTTGCTTCAAAACCCAAGGAGAAATTCTGAATTCAGAACCGTCGAGCTCTTCCATTGTAGACAGACGTTCAAGTAGCTCATCTGCTTTACTTGCAGGATCCATCAAACCATATTTATCAAGAATAGCGGGGTTATACCAAGGACTTTGAGCCAGTTGATCATTTCCCGAGTTCAAAGCACTTCGAGGAGGTATCTTTCTCAGTGCTGCAAGTGCCCTCCCCTCCCCTCTCAGCATGAAATTCAAAGCCCCAGAAGAACGAGACCAGCATCCGAGAACAGATTCGAAGGAATATTGCGTTGGGCGTAAATTTGAATGACCATTCATTGCTAAATCTTCCATTGTACGCAATAATTTCTCAGCACTTTCACATGCATGTAAACACCGGCATGCATTTCTTCTCTGAATGCTCAACACATGAAGATATCTTTCGGTGCTAGATGCGGTATCTGAAGGTCTGGGACTAATTTGGAGCCCTATTGCTGCATATCGCCAAGCAGTAAGCGCTCTGTTGAAATCTTGAACTGTCACGTAAACTTCTTTGAAAGAATCTGAATCATGTTTTGAAGCCATCGTATTGTTTAGGAGAATGTGCAGTAATTTTTCCACAGAAGCAGCATCGTGAAATCCTCTTTCAACATCTTCTTGCGATCCTTTCTTTTTCTTTACACGATGTTCTAGGAACCTAATGCATTTTTGAATTTCTATAGCGTCTTGTTCTGAGATAGCGTAACTTTCCGGTATTTTGAGGTATTTGGAGATGGATGCTTCCATGTTCTCATCCATGCTTATCTGACTATGCTGTGGTATATGTACATGATCTTCCATCGGTCGCTCGTCTTCTAATAGTTGTTGATCTCCCTCGCCTTCCTCTTCATCGCCACTAACACTGTGGTAGTTTACTACATCTTCAGCTGTCAAAATGTCCTTTCCATTTTCGTCATCACGATTGGTACCTTCCACATCATTCGAGCTGCTACTAGAAACTAATCTTAGTGCAACATGCTTCCACCGCTGATGATATGAATATCGATCATTCCATTTCGTAGAAATTTCTGAGCTATTCCAGCTATTACAAGGCAATGGTAGTATTCGTGGCACATTATGCACATTTCTTTTTCGAATCCTACATGATGAACGAACAGAGGAAACTGCTCTACTTTCAAGATTGGTTTTCGCCGTTGGAATGTGTAGTCCCCTCATTTTGAACTCTTGCCGCTATCTTAATTATGTTTTCTGGTTTCAGCAACCCATCTATCGGTACTTGCTTGCTAGCTAGCTTGCAATGTTTTTTGTGGTAGGTTATTGTGTGTCTTTTATTATTGTATCATCATATCAGATTAGTGGCTCGTGGCTCGTGAGTCGAGTGAGTCAATCTCGCGATTTTCGAATTCAGGCGCAATGGGCGCATGTAATCACGAGAATGTTTCTGCGCACCTTGAACCTCCATAATCTAAAAACCGTGACACCTTTTCAAATGATCTCTCTAATATCTACCGCAATTATCTAAACACCCCTTTAACAGACAGGTGACCAACAATTGGAAAAAGAATTACCAATAAATGGACTTAGCCTGCAGAAGAGTACGTGTAGTGTTCACAAAGAGATCTTTATCTATATTCAATATTCATGAGGTTGTTTATAAAGTTTATCGAGGTTATAACTAAGTGGGCTTTGCGTGTTAGTAAAATACACGTACGGTACATTTCCTTTCTTTAGGCACATACCGTTTGTAAATCACTATGGCTTAAAAGTCGCCCTTATCCTCCGGGTGTTGCTTGTCGTCGTCCTAGATACCATGTAGTCAACATAAAATATATACAGTTTCAAGATAGGAACTTAGCTCTTTTGGCCTTGATTCCCTATCAATTGATCCATTGACGAAGGAGTTGACAATATCCCTGTGCCTTGCTAACGCTTTCTCCATATCAAATGCTTGCATATGGTGGATCACGCGAGGCACGGCCACCATCTAAATGGCCAGGGCGGTTGGAGAGGATCTAGGAGAAGAATTTGCACTCTTCTGAGGCTTCAAAACGCTTGAAGGACTGACAGGCATACTATAGGCCGACGTGTAACATTTCTTCAAGAGCAATTCTAAATTGTAAGCATTGGGATCCTGAATGTCTCTGCAGGAATCTACAAAACCTGACCAGTCCGCATCGGTCTCGAGTGTTACTCTTCTCTGGAAGGTTGTATCGTCAAAAATCGCAAGCTTGGAAACTGCTGATTTGGCTTCTTCAAGAGACGAGACAACGCAAACGCCAGGATAGTGCGAAAAGAGGAGAGAGCGGTCAGTTGAATATGCTGGTGTAATGGATCCTGATCTTTTTCTCATTGTGTTGTGTTGATGACGAGTTCTTGTGTGAAATTCTGTCTGTTAGATGATTTTATGTGTCAGCAAAAAAAAAGGCTGCTTTTCGTTCGGCAGAATGAGTGAAATTCGGATCTGAGGAGAAATGAGAGGAGTTTGTACACACAAATGATACTATCTGCTGACATCATGATCCAATCAGAATTCTTGTGCAAAGAAGACACCTTCAACCAGCCGCCTGGTGACACCTGGACCCCCCCTTCCGACAAAGAAGCTCATAAAAATCCAATGACGTGATGCCTGAAACAGCCTAAAAGAAACACCCGTGACATCTATCACAATATTCAATATATTCGTAATTCAAATGCAGTATATTATTTAAATGTCATCTGTCAGACTCTAGCGTGCAAAATATGATTTGCTAAAAGGGAAAGGGATGATACACCATGTGGTCTATAAAAATTCATCGCGTATCATGTCTTTCGCTTCAATTGAAAATGGCGTTTGGTTGCCGGGTGTTAAAATGACTAAGATCATTCGGCTGATCTTGGTAGTTCTAAGACCTCCCTTTGCTACAATGAGATGGATTTGTTGCGTGCAAGACAAGCTTAGCACTAGTGTGGCCGCAGCACGCCCGCGCCATGGTTTCATTGCTACCAATCTTCATTCGTTATTTTTTCATTGATGTTGTGCTTATTATTGGATCGCTGCTTGAACCACACCTCGTGCCCAATTGCATGTTTCTTTTGTGCCCGAATCTCCATTGTTAAATGCGTCTGCCAGTAAAGCCTGCACATATGGTTGTGAAAGCTGAACTTTGACACCTGCCCCCATTGCACTTGCAATATCTCTGTAATAATAAGAATGGCAAATTTGGTTAGACAATTTGCTGCGATAGTTTTAATCATACCGGTACACGTAGGTTCAATAACATCCAACGCCTTCAACTCAATCCACTTACCCAAGAAGACCAGCAGCCTTCCCAAGAACTTCGTAATCCTTATCTTCACCAGTAGCAAGAGATTGAAGGAATTGCATGATTGGCTCAATGTAAACACTCATGAGATCTATACGGCCAGCGTCCTTCAACCCCTGAACGATTCCAGTATAAGCCTCTAGGACACATTCACGAAGTTGATTAACAAACTCAATAAGCTCTTCATCGTCATCCGGAACACTAGTCTGGGATGCCTGCATCAACATCATCATTGACACCTGAAGATAGGGCTCAAACGCACCCTCAAGTGCCATTGCAATATCCCCAAAACATGACAATACTGGAGGTTTTACGCTACGATGAAGATTCTCATTCTGGAGTGATTCTACCAATGCTGTCATGATGTCGTTACAGTACGGTTGGATCTTTCCTTCGATACTTCTCGCAATATCACCAACAAGACCAACCGCAATGGCACACACGTGGAATGCCTGGAAATTCTTGAGACCATTTACCAAGAATGGTCCAAGTGCAGTCATGTATTTCTATCAAGTAGGAAAAGAAAAAGGGATAAGTTTGGATTGATAAGAAAATAACATAGCGGCAACAATTTTACACCCGACATGTTCATCACATATACTAACACACCTCAAATTGACCTTCCAATTTATCACAAACCGCAGAAGTGGCACTAAAGGCTTCTTCGTGACAAGTAGCATTCTTCAACTGCAAAACCTGCAACAGATTTTGCATAATACTATCCGCATGCGGCAAGACATCCTCAGGCTCCAATCTAAGCACAAGCACCTGAATAAGTCCACAGAGCAAACCCTGCACACCTTCCTTCCGCTCCTTATCCTCATTCGTGAGAACCGAAAGAGCAAACGAAGCTTGAAGACGGCCCACAATGACTGGAAGCAAAGTCTTGAAAAGCGCCAAACAGTCAGGAGCAGCATTCTGGATCAAGGCAGAAACAGCTTCGAACGCAGCAATTCGCAAATTATTCTCATCCGCATCCTCCCGATCCGTGACTTGCAAAAGTCTCTCCAATAGAACCGGCATGTAGGGCGTAAGCGCATTAGTTCCACTGCTCTGAGCAGCAAGATCATCCTGGAATGCCGAAGCGAGGTTATGAAGCGCATAACAAGCCTGACTCGAAACTTGAGGACTTTCCGTCAAGAGTTTCTCATTGAGTCCATTGACCAGTGTGGGGAATGTTTCTGGAGGAATGGATCGGACGTGAAGCTCACAAATACGCCCAATGGTCCACGCAGTAGTATCCTTGACCATATCATGCGTATCCGACAAGGCAGCTAAAAGAATGGGAATGCTCTGGTTGACATATGGCCCAATAGTTTCACTGGTGGGACCTTCGAGGATGGAACTAAACGCCAAAGTAGCCGCCTCACGGAATCTCCAGTTGTCACTCTTGATATGCTGCTGCACAAAGGGAGCCACGACGGGCACGACCGCATCCTCTGTCGTATTCGCCACAAGCCCAAGACAGGTAGCAGCCGACATGCTCAAATTCCAAATTTCATCATCTGCACAATAATCCTCATCCTGCTTGGTCATTGTGAGGGTCAAGAGAGGTCCCAACCTCTCAAGCGCCCCCTTGACATAATTCATACAAGGCCTCGAAACGGGGATACCAGTAGCTTGACAATGATGCGTTTCATCAATGAGCTCCATCTCCTCTTCGCACAATGTACTCCAGAATTCAATCGCTTGCATGGCAACCTTTTCTTCATCCTTTTCAATGGCGGTAGTCGTAAGTGAAAAGAGAGTCATCATGTACTCCGAAAGTTGATCATAGTACTGATAGGCAATATTCGCAATACAGTCATAGGCAGCCGCGCGGACATTGGGATCTGCACTCTGGGTAGCTTCACAAACCGCCTGCATAATCATATTCCTCTCATCGACATTTTCCATATTTTTCCTGGTAAAGGCTAGGGAATTCCGAAGGGCCGTAGCGGCCGAGAGACGAATGGGATCGGGTCTATTGGCATGAATTCCATCTACAATGGTGGTGAGCATACCGTCCGACACCGCCGTGGAGATATCCGGAACATTATCAAGAGATCCAATGCGCTCACAGGAAAACCCGAGACATTCGAGCGTGGCAATTTTGACGGGATCGGGAATCTCGGTGGAGGTGACATTTTCCTGGAGGGCCGGGAGGAACTCGGGCCATTCATTATACGGAAGCTCGACAGCTGCCACTTCCGCACATGCCTGGGCAGCAGTGTGTCTGGCAATATTCTCCGGGGAGCGAATTGTTTGGAGCAGAACGTTTTTGATGGAGGTGCGAGCGGCAGCGTCCATGGAGGTCCATGCAATGTGTTTGGCGCGCTGGAGGGCTTCTTCTTTGGCCACGAGGAGATTTTTGAAGTGGATTCCGGCGAGTTGGCGGACGTGGAGGTCTTTTGTTTCGGCGCCTAGTTCGTTGGCTAGGGCTAAGGCGAATTCCGGGTAGTTGGTCTTTTCGTATTGGAGTAGTGCTTGCTCTGCCTGGGTACGGACCGCAGCGTCTGATTATCGTGTAGTTATGGATTTGATTGTTTGATATTAGTGTGTGGTGATATTGATATTGATATTGATATGATGAGTGTGGTGAAAGTCAACAAGGATGGTTAGTTCATGTTAGTTAAGCATCATCATCATCATGATAATCATCATCATATTCAGTTGGAACAATCATAATGAAAGTCGCCAGGTTTTTAAATTCCAAACAATGAGAGTCGGAGGGTCCCCGGTTCCTTTTCAAACGAGATTCAAATCCGACCATCCAGGCCAAACAAACGGATACTGTAGTGTACTTACCAGGATTCTGACATCCAATTAATGTTGCTGTGAGATCTGCCATATTGATTTATTAGTCTAATGAATTGAATGGAGTGGCAACACTTGAAACTTCTGGTCGTTGTGTTGTTTCGTTTGTGGTTCGTTGTTCCGTCGTGGGTGAAATATGTACTGGTTTTTACTCCTTGCTTTGACTTTTTGATGGATGGTGGTTCAAAAGCATGTGTTTTTCATCACGAAGAAAAACACAGCAGCAGTAACGGCTCTGCGAGGAATGTGCGGGGGGGCGTAGGAATCAATTTACCCCCTTTTTGTCGCATTGCGCAACATATTCAATCAACTTACTTCTTTTCATCATCAGCAGTTTGAAGTTCAAGTTTGTTGTCTTCTATTCTCGTCTTATTAAAATAACTTGAATGAAATGTTCCCATTTTTTATAAGATTGTGTAGACAAGTTTTTTAAAACTATATGTTGACGTTCATGTACGGGGGTACAATACAAACAATATAACAACAAAAGTCCAGCTTCATTCTTTCTTCTTCTTGGGTTTCCTTCAATTAGACAAGTAGATAAATATTACAAAACTACATGTACGTCAGAATCATTCTTCTCTTTGGCTTATTCCGATGAGCTAAAGATAGGTTCTCTTCAACGAGGAAGCATCCATGAATAGATACAAGAAGTCGCTTCCAGGATCAATCTCTCCCATCCATCATCTTCAACGAAGAATATCCCCGTTTCACGTACAGCTTGAATAAATGTCTTACCTTGAGAATCTGTCAAATATGGCGGTGCTAGATACAAGCTTACAAAGTCTTTCATGATTTCAGGAGCATGCTTTGCAACATGCTGGTGCAGCAGCATCGTGACCTTCGGATCGTAAAAAGGGATCAAGGTTCCAATAACTGCCATGGTTTTATCATTTCCATACTTTTTGAATGCCCGTACACAAGCTGTTTGGCCTTCGTTGTCCTTTAGAAATAGGAGTCCTAGATCATTCGGATGGTACCTTAGTGCGGTCTTGAGGAAAGTGGAAACACATTCGATTTCGAATGCATCAATAATTGCATGGATAATAGGGAGCCCTCTGTATTGGTGTGTCCTGAACAATCCTTCAGGGCACCAGCCAGCAAGGGGGAATTCAAATAATCGCATTGGGGTTCCGGGGACACGTACAGAACAAAGCAAGAACAATTCATCGCATCCATGATAAGAAAGCTGTACACTAGAGAGTACACCACGCTCATAAAATATCAAGAACTAGTAGTATTCCATCATATGACCATGTTCATTGAAATGTGAGTTTGATTACTTGCAAATTCTTCTACAGTGTACGTGGGTACAAGAAATGTAGAAATACGAAAACCTTGTGAAGTTCCTTTTAATTAATTAATAAAAAAATACAATGAATGATCAGGTGCTTGCATCATGCACATTCCTCCTCAATAAATGATAAGTTACTGACACCGCACAATTCTCGCATGAAGCTGCAATCATAAATAGTGGGAGGTTGCCACTACGAGTATCGGCCCATTCTTTATCCGAGGGGAGGTATTCTTCAACCAGGAATTTAAAAACTT
>Ga0115005_10003600_pt1 | contig 12372 bp, 10 predicted proteins | sample ArcOceMetagenome_FD_87163 | JGI IMG/M metagenome (GOLD analysis project Ga0115005, IMG submission 87163) | Marine eukaryotic phytoplankton communities from Arctic Ocean - Arctic Ocean - Greenland ARC118M Metagenome | ecosystem: Environmental > Aquatic > Marine > Oceanic | place: Arctic Ocean... | reverse complement strand
TACAATCTCTGTAATGCTTGTTATTGATATTTCTGAAAAATGCACTTAACTCATACTTTGTTAAGCTCAACTCTGCTAATTCAAGCGTATCAATCACTTCATCTGCATGTAAAGAAAGGGCTATTTTTAACTTATTAAAAATGGCGTTATTACTCAACACTTTTTCAGGAACTGCTTGTGGCCCTTCTTTCGCGCCTCTTTTCTCAACAATTAAACCATTAAGGAAACTGGCAAGTTCGACATCAAGTAATTCAACATAAGCCTCTTCATCTTTTTCAGTGAAAAAGCTAACAAGTTGCTCTGTAGTTATGTCACACGCATTTAATTTAAAGACAGAGCATATTTTTGCATCATCAAAATCAAGTATTGTGGTTATGCGACGAAGAATGTCATTGTTTATCATGTATAGGCCTAGGGATAGTAGTTGAGGTGAACATAACGCTTGAGTCATATTCAAAAAGGATAAAGAGTATAGCCCACTCGTTTTGAATTCGGGCTAACTCATTTATTTATATGTAAAGATGAAAACGCTTATTTAGAAATTTAAAAGCGCCAATAATGGCGCTTTTGAACCTAAAAATAAGCAATCTCAACTAAGTCAAGTTTAAAAGGGACTAAGCTCTTTTTTGTGCTTGCAATTGGCTATCAAGATATTCGTCTAGTGTACCTTGGAAATTCACTAACTTTTTATCTTTAATATCAATAACTCGTGTTGCTAAACTTGAAACAAACTCTCTGTCATGGCTAACAAAAATCAATGTTCCTTCGTACAATTTAAGTGCATTATTTAACGCTTCAATAGCTTCCATATCCATGTGATTCGTTGGTTCATCCATGATAAGTACATTAATATCTTGCATCATCAACATGCCGAACAATAGACGGTTTTTCTCACCACCAGAACAATTACGTGCTTTCTTATTGGCGTCGTCATCGGTAAAGAGTAAACGCCCCAACATACCACGAACACTTAAGTCGTTATGACATGGGCGACGGAACTGAGACATCCAATCCATTAAAGTTAAATCACTGTGAAAAAATTTGCCGCTATCTTGTGGACAATATCCAACAGAGGCATTCTCAGACCATTTAACCACACCATCTAACGGCGATAACTCATCAATTAAACAACGTAGTAAAGTTGTTTTACCCACACCATTTTCACCAATAATAGCAAGTTTATCACCAGCTTTAAGTAATAAATCTCCTTGTTCAAACAGTATTTCATTTTCGAAACCATGACGTAAACCTTCAAGTTCTAATGCTTGACGGTGCATTTTTTTACCTGCGTCAAAGGCAATGTTTGGCGTAATCCGACTCGATGATTTAACATCATCAAGTTTAATTTTATCCATTTTCTTCGCACGAGAGCTTGCTTGTTTCGCTTTTGAAGCGTTAGCACCAAATCGGTTAACAAAGTCTTGTAACTCTGCTATTTCTTCAGCTTTTTTAACATTACCTGACAATAACTGTTCACGTAATAAACCAGACTGCTCTAAGAAAAACTCATAGTTACCTGGGTAAATACGTAACTCACCATAATCTATATCGGCCATGTGTGTACAAACAGCATTAAGAAAATGTCTATCATGCGAAATGATGATCATGGTGCATTTACGTTTGTTCAACTCAGCTTCTAACCAACTGATGGTATGAATATCCAAGTTGTTGGTAGGCTCATCGAGTAATAATATATCTGGGTTAGCAAACAAGGCTTGTGCAAGCAGAACACGTAATTTCCAACCGGGTGCAACTTGCTTCATTGAACCAAAGTGAAAAGACTCTTCAATACCCGCTTCTAATAAAATTTCACCTGCGCGACTTTCTGCGGTGTAACCGTCCATTTCAGCAAATTCACTTTCTAAATCACCCACACGCATACCGTCGGCTTCGCTCATCTCAGCTTGCGCGTAAATGGCATCTCTTTCTTGCTTAACTTTCCATAGAGGCAAATCACCCATGATCACAGTATCAATAACATTGTGTTCTTCAAATGCAAATTGATCTTGTCCCAAAGTACTTACTTTATTGCCTGTACTTACTGATACGTTACCTGAACTTGGAACAAGTTCGCCACTAAGTATCTTCATAAATGTTGATTTGCCACAACCATTTGCGCCAATCAAACCATAACGGTGACCGTTGCCAAATTTAGCCGAGATGTTTTCAAATAACGGCTCTGCGCCAAATTGCATTGTAATGTTAGATGTAGTGATCAAAGAGATATTCCTAAATAATGCTAACTAAGGTTATTAACCAGCAATGGTGAAGATAGCAAAAATAGAAACATATTTAAGACCATCAAAATAAAGTCGCGCATTATACAGTAAAAACTCTATTTTCACTACCTAATACTAAACCTTTTCGGTTGTTTTTTCACCAGTAGCATAAGATAATTGATTAGTCCTTGATATATTGCCAAATAAAAACAATAAAAAACCGCTGTTCCTTCATTTTATTTGCTTGCAAAACCCATTTTGCTTTAGTAGTTTGTTCACACAATAATAATAATAATAATTCGGATATTCCATGTCTATCGATACAATTTATAAAGTCACTTTACATCCATTCATTAACGAATCCATTGCTAGCTTAAAATCGATGACCAGTTTATCGGGTAGTTCAAGCGAAACGTTCATGGACAATGTTGAAGACTTTCGTTTTAAAGGTTATGCCGTTTGTTCAAATATTACGGGGTGTTTAGATGGTGTAATAATGATGCACCACTATCCAGAAACGGCTGTTGCCATTGGTAACTCTGTCTGCCAAAACATGTTCGACGAAGCTTATAATTACACAGAGATAAATGAAGAGCTGAGTAATGCATTAGCAGAGTGGGGCAACACTATTGTTGGTCGTGCTACTGATTTACTGAGCCGAAACAATTTGAAATTTGATTTCTCTAGCCCTTACTTCGTTCATAACTTTAATGATATGGAAAAATATTTAGTGGACGTTAAAGAAATAGTCACCGTACCAATCACCGTTGAAGGTGTTGGTCGATACTATTTTAATTTATTGGTACGTAATGTTAACTTTCAATCGACCAATGTTGAAAGAGAGCAAAGCGCTGGTATTTCTAATCCACACAATACCTCTTTACCAAAAGAAAGTAAGATATTACTCGTTGACGATAGCGCAATGATAAGAAAAGCCTTAAAACGCTTTTTAGCTGGGCTAGGCTATGAAAATGTTATTGAGGCTGACGATGGTACTACTGCTGTTGAAGCGGTTAAAAATGAATCACCCGACTTTCTTTTCATGGACGTTGTAATGACTAAAATGAACGGTAACGAAGCATTAAAAACTATCCGTGAAAATGGCTCAAATGTTCCTATTGTTATGTTGTCTTCCGTCACCGATAAAGGGCTGGTAGATGAATGCCAACATAGTGGCGTATCAGGATTTATTTTTAAACCAATTCAAGCCAATAATGGTGCAGAAATAATCAAAAATTATTTAAAAATAGCATAAACGACTCGGTAATCTTTTAATGAAGCACTTTATTCAAAAATAAAGTGCTTTTTAATTTTACAATACCGTTATAATAAATAAAAAAGCGCTTGAAGTTATTTAAGCCAAGTGATTAATATGGATATTATATCAAGGCATGAAAGGTCAAACTATTTCAACTGGCTATGTTTATGTTATGTCTCACTCATTTTTCTCAGACGTGATAAGAATCGGATGTACACCCGACGACCCTAAAGAATATGCGAAGTTACTTTCTAAAAAAACACCGGGTGAATATTCACTTGCTTATTCATTAGCCTGTAAAAATCCGTGTCAGGTAAAAAAGCAAATACGGGAATACTTAAACGCTAAAGAATACGTTAACGAGTTTTATCAGGTTTCCGTAGAAGTTGCCGAAAAATTGCTTAAAAGAGAAATATTGAAAATTCCAGTTTTAAATATGCTTTAGTCCTTTATATCCTCTGTAAATAATCCCTCCGTATTTTTATAATAATTAAGTCCCTAATTGAAAACTGGACAGTTTAGCCATATTTTTAATATATCTCGCTAGGTATACTTATTAACATGTCACAACAGCAATTAAGTCATCATCTATGTCGTCGAGGTTTGTTCATAACGTTTTATTGTCAGTTTCTTTAATCGTAGCAAGTACGATTACACATGCATCACTTATTATTAACGGTAGTTTTGAACAAACACGGTTTGCTGATAACTCAACATCTTCAGGTTCTGTATTTAATACCAACCTATATGCTTATGAAAATAAAAGTAGTGTTTGGGATGTATTTAACCATTTACCGGGTTGGGGAACCTCTCATGGTAACGGCATAGAATTGCAGAAAAACATTGTGACACGCTCTCAAGATGGCTCTCATCACGTTGAATTAGATTCTCACCCTCGTGGCGCATCAAATACAACAATGACACAAACGTTGAAGTTACTTACTGTTGGCGCGGATTATCTATTAGAGTTTTATTATAAACCTCGTACTAATAATAATGACAACGGTATAAATGTGTTTTGGTATGACACTGCGATTGATTTTAGTGTTGATTTTAATGCAACATTAGCTACTGATAGTACGCGCAGATTAACGCCAAACTGGGCTTTACAATCAGTCTCATTGACTGCTCAAGCACAATCAATGAATTTAAGTTTTTCTGCATTTGGTACACAAAACTCTTTGGGTGGCCTAATTGATAACGTTTCTTTAGAGCGAGTAACTGATGTTCCTGAACCTTCAATGTTTATTTTATTTTTAACGGCCATTACTTTATTGTTTGTGCGTCAACGCAAGCAAGTGAAAAAAGCAACGTAAACACCCTCCACTTTTTGTAACTTTCTCAGTTGATAGCTAACCCCCATTACTATTAACTGAGAAAGCTTATATTTCCTTAAAGCTATTATGATCCTTAAAAAAACAACATCTTAATTTTCGAAAAACCCTTAATATTCAGTAACTCAGCTTTTTGCTCTAATTCACTAGAATCATTATGCCCTGCGGCTGAAAAATATAAACACGAAAGCATAAAGAGCACTAATTCGTCTTGTTCACTCCCCTTTATTTTTAATTGGCTTACTTTTTCTAATTGATTAAGCTGTTTAACCAAACTTACGTCTATATGCCATAAAGACAGCATCAGCGATGACGAAGAAAATAGACTAATAGCCATTGACTCTCTAATGTGATTATTCAACGTCTGTAAGTTATCAATCCCGCGCAGTGAATAAAGCATTAACTCATGCTTATAAACACTTTTATGACTGAGTAAAAAAATACCTAACAGTGCAAATATAAGCACTTGTTCAGTCAGCGCTATATCAAACTTTATTTCTGAATTTGTTAATTTACGAATATGTTGGAAAAGTTTTGGAGCAATTAAAAATGCGGCACTGTATTGCTCGATAATGACTTGATCAACATTCTCTTGAAGTGCATCTTTCATAGCATATACAAGGGCAAAGTTAACTACGGTGCCAACGCCTAAGTTTCGGCCGATTGCTTCTTTCAGGTTTTTCGGGGTTTTCCCGTAGATGGCCCTACTTGCTTGACCCATAATACGAGCAGAAAAAATAGCATCTTTACTAATAATTTCAACAACTCTTTGTAAATCAAGACTACCCAGTTCTTTTTCATTAAGTAACTGTCGGCAACTACTTGACATAGGCGGGATGTTTTTTGCTATTTCAGTGAGATTTTGGTGACTTTTTTCTGCATTGCCAACTAAAGATAATTCTCGAAATTGTGAAGGTGTTACACCAAACTTCTGACGAAAGGCACGTTCAAAGGTCGCCCTTTCCGAATAGCCAAGTTTAATCGCTAATTCGTCAATCTTACTCTGGTCAGTCAGCAAAGCGTTAACGCATAGCTCATTCAAAAATTTATTTTGAATGAGCTTATAGCTGGTTTCTTCTTGGGTAAGTTTTCGGCGAAAAGATGTCATACTCATCGCCAATGAAGAAGCACATTTTTCTATCGTTAATGAGGCAGGAAAGTCGCTTTTATTGAGTAAATTGTTTACGGCTGAGGTTAACAGTAACGAGGCTTGAGGGTTATTCATTTTAAATATTCACTATGACTGATGATAAGTAATGACAAAAAAGCATTCTAAACTAATATTAGGGCAATTAAACAACTTGATGAGTGTCTAATAACTCACTGACAATAAGCTTTAACAAAAAAAGTTCGCGCTCAATAGAAAGCCCCTTCTTTTTACTGTTTTCTATTGTATGTTCGTTATGACTAATAGCTTGGTGAATATTCATCCAAATAGGATGCATACCATTATTAATTTCGTGTGATTCAAGCTCAGGTTCAAGTAACTCGTCATCTATAGAACAAATATAACAGTATGATTCCATATGCATAAGTTCAAAGCCTGATTTATACCAAGGTCTAAATTCTTCATATAAACCAAATTCTTGAATATTTTGCACATTATGTGCACCTGTCTCTTCTTTTAGCTCACGAATTAAACCATCGATGTTACTTTCGCCTTCATCAATTCCACCGCCAGGCAAGCTGTAATCATGATAACGTTTTGTATAAAGTAATAGAATATCCTCACCATTAAGTACAATAGCGCGTGTTGCTTTTCTAGTGAAACTTTTTGCTAACATATCACTGATGTCAGGATGAATGGTTGATTTTAATAAACGCATAGGGGATCTTTAAAAATCTCTAAAAAATAAAATATAGAATAAAAGTGAATGTGAGTTATAAAAAAGATATTGTTCAACATAATAATGATGAAAAATTTTTATTACATTACTACAGTGCGAATATATTACTATAAAGATTTGATAATATTATGGTTATTTATATACTTCACCGTAGAGATCTCTTAACTCCTAGTATTTTGCATATAAATTCACTCGTTAAGAGATCATAAATACCTCCGTATTAAGCGGTTAATTTTTTGCCTAACAACGTTAATATTTTTTCAGCACTTGCCGGCCGGCTAAATAAGTATCCTTGTGCGGAGTCACAACCAAGTGATTGAAGCATATCAAATTGCTCCTTGTTTTCAACTCCTTCAGCGGTAACTTGATGTCCCATATTATGTCCCATTTCTATCATCGAACTGAGTAAAAGTTTCGCCTTCTTATCAACAAACATTTCATCAATAAAGTATTTATCGATTTTTAAGAAATCTATATGCAGATGTTTTAAAGAAGCAAGTGATGAATAACCGATGCCGAAGTCATCAATGGCTAATAAAACACCTAGCTCTTTCAAATTTTTAAAGGCGCTAAGGTGCTCATGATTCGTTTGCACGACACCCTCGCTAACTTCTAATTCAAGATCACCCGGCATTATACCGGTATCTTTAATGACACTTTCGATTAATGGGAGTAAATCACTCTCAAGAAAGTGAGTAGGAGCAATATTAACAGCCATGCGTATTGAAGAAAATCCAGCTTCTTTCCACATGATAAGTTGCTGACAAGCGGTTCTCAATATCCACTCCGTAAGCTCTTTTATTATGCCAATTTGTTCAGCCATTATTATAAAGTCTACAGGCGAAACATGACCTAATTGAGGATGCTTCCAACGCAACAAAGCCTCTACGCATACAATATAGCCAGTATTAATATCAACTTGGGGTTGATAAACCACAGACATTTCTTTGTTCTCTATTGCATCCCTTAAAGATTGTGCTATTTTAAATCGATATTCTGCTTTTTGAGTTAACCCCGTATCATAAAAAGCATACCTATTTTTACCAAGATCTTTTGCATAATATAAAGCCGTATCAGCAGCTTTTAATATCGTTTGCAGATCAATGCCATTATCGGGATAATAAGCGATACCGATACTGCAGGCAGGTGTAAAATTTCGTCCCGCTAACTCTAAAGGTTTGGATACAAGCTCTAAACAACGCTTAGCAACGTGGGCTGCTCCATACGCATCTACCTCATCATTAATCGCAATACAAAACTCATCACCACTGAGACGTGCGATATAGTCAACCTCACGACATGCTGCTTTTAAACGTTTAGCAACCTTTATAAGAAGCAAATCCCCTATATCATGGCCAAAGGTATCGTTAACACTCTTGAAGTTATCAAGATCAATATATAACAAACCAAATTTTTTCTTATCCCGAGCAGATATTTTTATTAACTCTTTGACACTTAAATAGAAGTGAGTACGATTAGAAAGGTTTGTCAGTTCATCGATATAAGCTAAAGCTCGAATACGCTTTTGATTCTGTTCTCTCTCCATCACGATACTAGTAAGTTGAGCTGCCGACTTTAGATCTTTTAACTCTTCATCATTGGGTAATCCGGGATAATCATGATACATACCAAAAGCGCCTAATACTTTTCCTGAGGAACTTTTAATGGGCTCAGACCAGCAACTTCTCATGCCATAAGGAAGTGCAACGTGCTTTAAATCCTTCCATTTAGGGTCAACTGTTATATCTTCAACTAAAACACGCTTTCCGGTATAAGAAGATGCTCCGCAAGACCCTACTTCAGGACCATTAATCAAACCATGAACGGCTTCGCAATAAGCTTTAGGAAGGCTAGGCGCGCCACCATGAAGTAGCTTACGTCCATCTAATTCGAGCATTGAACATCTTAATCCAAGATGACGCTCTTCGTACATTAAGGCGATTTCATTATATACGTCAGGCGCAGGTTCTCCTTTTGCAATCATCTCAAGAATTTTGGAATTTCTTTTAACAAACAGTTCTGCTTTTTTTTGGGGTGTTATATCGACATGCGTGCCAATGAGACGAACTGGTTGGCCATTGGAATTCCGAATAACTTTAAAACCACGAGACCTTATATAGACTTCATGCCCCAACTTGTGATGCATACGCATTTCAACTTCAAATGAGTCATCTTCGCCAGATAATAATTTATGGCTTTCATTTAGAACATGGGGAGTATCGTCAGGGTGGACAAGACTAGCCCAAGGAGTAAAACTGCTTTCGAGTTCCTGTTCGCCATAACCCAACATGCTTTTGCAGCGAGGTGAATAATACACTTCATTTGTTTCTATGTTCCAATTCCAAAGTCCGTCACTCGTACCGCTCATAGCACCAGTAAAGCGTTCTTCACTATTGAACAGTTGCTTTGTACGTAATGCTTCACGCTCATGAACTGCGGCAAGTTCAGAACGTAATTTTTCAATTTCTTTTAGCAGTATTTTTTTGCTGTTTAACGCTGTCATGGCATTCTCGGATCACTACACAAAATGAAAAATGTGTTTGATCTAACATTTACAAAACCTGAATTAGAAAAAATGACATCCATTGATTTATTTAAAGTAACAAATATTCTTTAATACCCAAAGTATTAAATTTTTGATCAGCGTCATATAAGTGAGTTAAATCATAAAATGCATCCGTCAACGCTATATCAGCTATTAGGTTAAAAAAGTTAATTTCAACACTATTACCACTTATAAATCATAAACTTCACTATATAAAGTTTATTTTTAACGTAGATACCATTCAAATTAAATATTTAAACTTTTAATTTTTAATTTTTGAAAAAAATATTTTTGGTCATGATGTAAAATATTGAAGGACTATAAAGTTCATATTATTTCCAGTGAGTAGGATCCACTTGATAGTAGTTTTTTAATTGCTGATAAAGCAGTGGATGCTTACTATGAAACTGATTTGCTTGTTCAAAAAACACTTCACTCGTCACTGCAAAAAACTCCGCTGGATTCGTTGCACCATAATAATCGAACAATGAAGGTGAACCCATTTTTTCTTGTCTCTTAAGTTGCTCGAATTGCGCAGAAAAAATATCAGACCAACACTTATAACTCTGTCCTTTGTCTAATATAGGTGCGCCATTAGCCTTACCATTCTCTTGATCAAGTTGGTGAGCAAATTCATGGATCACTACATTATGTCCATCATCCGGAATCTTTGCCCCCTCCAACGTATCTTGCCAAGATAATACGACTTTCCCAAAGTCCCAAGACTCTCCAGCGAGTGCTACTTTTTGACTATACTTTAGGCCACCAGACTCCATATTTTGCTGTTCTTTAATAAAAGCCCGTGGATAAACCAGTATCGTTTGCAATTTTGGATAAAAATCTGTCTTACGATTGAGTAACAATAGACATGCTTGCGCAGCAATAGTGATGCGTATTTCATCTGTTATTTTAACGCCATTACAACCAATAAATGTTTTTTCAGCCAAAAAGACCTGAATATGTTGCTTTAATTGTAATTGTAAATCTGTCGGCATTTGTCCGAAATAAGGCATTCTTTTTTGAATAATTTTTCGCCATGGTTTTATAAATGGCTGGCTTCTTATTTTATCTCGCTGATATTCTCGCCAATATGGCTTACCAACAGAATAACCAATAAGTAAAGCACCAATAAATATAGGAAGGAAGTAAGACAACATAATGAACTTTACTTGTTAAGGTTTATTATTAGGTAGGTACGATGCGGGCAAATATCAAGTAATTAATCCCTTATTTCTTGTTTCTCGTATTTAAATGCTATCAATAAATACGTTATTTATTAATAATCATTTAAACAGGATTTTATATAATGATAAGTAAATAAATTAAATGTAAACGTTGAAGAAATTAAGCAAATTATGCGATAACGTTACCATTAGTGGATAACACCTCGTAACATAGTCAGTATTCCTTAACTTATCGACCAAAGAGAGTATATGAACCATAGTCCTACTTCAAACACGATACAAAAAGAATGGTTAATATTATTTTCAGTCTGGATACTCGCAACAATTAGTACAATCGTTAGCTTATTTTTTAGTGAGATAATAAAACTGCCTGTTTGCGTACTTTGCTGGTATCAACGAATTGCAATGTATCCTTTAGTACTTATTTTACCATTAGCACTATTTCCATTAGATATTAGGGTATTACGCTATGCTGGGATACTTATTTTATTTGGCTGGGTTACCGCATTATTTCATGTGTTATTAGTTGGCGGTTATATTCCTAAAAACGCACAACCCTGTGTACAAGATATACCCTGTTCAGAGACTCACTTAAATGTTTTTGGATTTTTAAATATGCCTATGATGTCTTTACTCACTTTTAGTATCATGGGCTTATTACTATTTTTTGTTAAAAACTGGAAAAATCATGAATAAAAAAACACTCTTTATTGGCGCAAGCATCATCATTATAGTGGCTTTTATTGCTGCAGTGGCAATATTTCAAACAGACAAGGCTAACCAAAACAAAAATTCCGCTGTAGACAATATCAATATTATAGAACGTGCAAATGCTCCAACCAAAGGTTCAGAAGACGCAAGAGTGACGATTGTAGAATTTTTTGATCCTGCTTGCGAAACATGTGAAGTATTTTATCCTTTAGTGAATGATTTAATTAAAAGATATCCTGGAAAAGTTAAAGTTATGATGCGTTATGCACCCTTTCACGAAGGTTCAGATCAAGTTGTAAAACTTCTAGCCGCAGCAAACATTCAGGGACAATTTTGGCCAGCACTCGATATTTTATTTACTCATCAACAACGCTGGACGCGTCATCATGTTGCTCAACCTCACAGTGCTAGGATGTTATTAAAAGATTTACCTATGGATAACGAGCAGTTTATTCGTGATATAAGTAGCGATAAGGTTATTCAATCAATTATACAAGATGTTAAAGACGGTAAAACACTAAAAGTACGAGCGACTCCGCAGTTCTTTGTCAATGGCAAACCATTAATCAATTTTGGCTACACACAGTTAACAGAGCTTGTAGAACAAGCGATTGCTGAAGCATATAAAAGTTAACTATAAACGTGAATAATCTCTTCACTCATCCATATTAAAAAATGCTACAACAACCTCAGCTTACTTTTAGTAAGGCGAAAAATTACGTTCGCTTTTTATCTGTTCATAGTTTAATTCAGAAATAAAAAGAAAATAATGCCAAAAGTAAGAGAGGGTTAAACTTGTTGAAAGCACTATTTTAATTGAATGTGCTAACGCTGATGAAGTAAATATTGATCACGAAAAATATACGGGCTATAAAATAGTTAATTGATAAGTTAATCATTATTCACTTTTATTAACTTATCAACTAAAATCAGATTAAATTAAGGGCGTATGTGCCCCTGACCTGCGACACGATATTTAAAAATTGTTAACTGCTCTAAACCTACAGGTCCACGCGCATGAATTTTACCGGTAGCAATGCCAATCTCAGCACCCATGCCAAATTCACCACCGTCCGCAAACTGTGTTGAAGCGTTATGCATAACAATAGCCGAGTCAATTGATTGGAGAAAAACTTCCGCCGTTTCATCATTTTCTGTAATGATTGCATCTGTATGTTTAGAAGAATGTGTGTCAATAAAACTAAGCGCTTCATCAAGTCCTTCGACTACTTTCACTGATATAATGGCATCGAGGTATTCTGTATCCCAATCGG
>Ga0115005_10003599_pt1 | contig 12374 bp, 2 predicted proteins | sample ArcOceMetagenome_FD_87163 | JGI IMG/M metagenome (GOLD analysis project Ga0115005, IMG submission 87163) | Marine eukaryotic phytoplankton communities from Arctic Ocean - Arctic Ocean - Greenland ARC118M Metagenome | ecosystem: Environmental > Aquatic > Marine > Oceanic | place: Arctic Ocean... | reverse complement strand
TTCTAGTGTCTACGAAAAGTTAAGAACAAATTATATATATACGAAGTATAGTAGTATAATATATAATTCTTGAACGAGTACGAAAAGCTGGGGGAGATTATAATTTATCCTATAAATTCTAATCCTATAATTTATCTTATAGAGCGCCTTTAGCGGCAAAAAAGTACACGTTTTTTAATTAATCCTATAAAAAAGGCATTTAAATATAAATTTGATTTTATATTTAATGTAAGACCTTATTAACAAATAATAACTATTATAATGTAAAAAAATTTATCCTATAAAAGATTCCCTTAGTAAAATAACTTTAAGTAATAAATTGTGGCCAGAAAATTTTAAAGCACTTTATAAATAAAATAGTAAAGTCGTAGCCACAATTAGTGTATTTATATAAACTCTTAATGTACTTATTAATTAATAAGTAGATTTAAGGTTAAAAGATTTTAACTCAAGTAAGATACAGCTTAACTTAAAAAATAAGATCATTAAATTTATATAAGTGAAAAAAAAAATAAGTTGAAAATTATTGTTTGATAAGCTTGGAAGTAGCTATTCAATAATAAAAGAGTCATGTATTATTAATAAAAATTTAATTTTTTTTAAGATGTTATATGGTTTATCTCATAAAAACTCATATAATTAAAATTTAATATAAGTAGAAGAGTTTTAATTATGATATAATTTTTACTGATATAAGTAATTTTTAATACTATAAAATTATATGAATAAGGTTTTCTACATTAACAATTTGTTTGTAGATTAATTTCGATCTCTAAAATAATTATACTACTGTCATTTATTGATGAGAAACCTTTTTTCAATAGAAATTAGGGTAAAAAAAGTGATTAATACTTATTATATAATTACTATGATTTATTTATTTAATTTAAGTCAGGAAATAAAGAATCGTATTTAAAACCAAAAAAGGTAATCAAATAGAGAATATTAAAATTTAAAAAAATAATATTAAAGGAATTCGGCAAATTTTCTCTTGTACCTTCGGAAAAAAAGAGACCTTTGACAAAAATAACAACAATAAAGGATGTATCGTCCTATAAATATATATATAAATATATATATATTTATATACACAATTTATGTATCAAAATAAGTACAATTAGAATAAATTTTTTGTAGTTTATAGACTAAAATAGGTTTAGGTATTTTAATTAAGTCATTTTCTTTAAACTTTTTTAAGCCCATGATCCTTAGTCGAGTAAGGCGTCGTACAAACGTACAACTAAGTGATTTTAGTATTTGCTGCAGCAAAATATTAAAAAAGCCGGAAGCGCATATAGAAAGATTAGATTTTACGAAGGCTCCTGTGAAAGATTTATATCGAATGGTGTAAGTTTTAATACATAATTGGGTATCGCAAAAATACAAATGAAACTTAATACAAAGACATGTGTTAAAGTTTTTAATTAAATAAATAGTCATACAAAACATCGAAACAAAATAATAAGCCCACAATTTCTGTATCTAAAATTTTAATTTTTATAAACATTTAAGTTTTACGCTTGCTTACATTTCGTAAGAAATGTATTTTTTTACAAAAATACATTATATAAATATATATTCGATTAAAACTAATCGACTGGTATAGGCTAATGATAAAAAGTTCAATAAAAGAATTAAATGCAATAAAAGTATTTAGAATCTTTTTATAAATTAAATATTAATAATATGGAGAAAGGAATGTGTCGAACAAAAGAATATGGTATTTTAAGAAATACAGGTTTTAATACATAATTTAGTATCAAAATATATTCTAAAAAAAACAAAAGTTTTTTTGACAAAAAAACACACCCCGTACACGTGTGTTTTTTTTGAAAAAAAAACACACCCGTTTAGTATTATAATGCACTATTAATGTTTATATATAAAATTCGGAGTATATATATGTTATATAGGTCAAGCGTGCAGTAAAAGGCTATTTGAACACTTTTAAGATCGCCTTAGTAAAATCAAATTTATATTTTACTAAGGAGGAAGTTGTTCATTAGTACCTGACATGGAAAAAGGTCCCTTGAGAAATGCTCCATTCCTTAACAGGAGCGCAATTATAATGCTAAGTTATGAATCCTTACCAAACTTTAATTACTAGGTTTCATAAGAAAGAGATACAATTTTATGAAGTGAGAAAGTACCGGTACTATTGTTGACCAAGAAAAAATAAGTAGAGTTTTTTTTTCAAAGATAACCATCTACATTCATTCGAGTAATACATTTTGATATAATTTAATATCAAAATGTGTGCTAATACAAAACCTCTAACAAAAGAAGCCATACGATTTCATCAATATAAAGGTACCACTAAAAAAAAGAAAAGCGACTGTTTATTAAAAACATAGGACTTTGCAAAATTTAAATTTTATGACGTATAAGGTCTGACACCTGTCAAGTACTATTACATGAAAAATAAATGTTAAGTCATGCATTTATTATAATTTATAGATAACGACATCTGTAAATATAACGGGTCTAAGGTAGCGAAACTCATTGTCAGGTAAGTTCTGACCTGCATGAATGGTGTAACGACTTTTTTACTGTCTCTAATGTTAATTTTATGAAATTGTATTATTTGTGAAGAGGCAAATATATTGTAGTGGGACGAAAAGCCCCTATACACCTTTACTATAAATTTAAATTGTATATTGGAAAAAAATATAAAGAATAAATGGGAATTAATTAAATTTAACTATTTTAGTTTAATGATCGTTATAATTCATGTGTAATACCACTTTTTTTTAATCTTATTACTTAATTATAAAACCATTTATTTTGGGTAGTTTAGCTGGGGTGGCGATTTTCTAAATTATAACGAAGTTGTGCAAAAAAGATATTATTCTAATAACTATAATTATGTTTGAGTATAATAACATATAAAATATTTGATTGTAAAATTAACACATTAAGCATGGAAAAATTCAAAGGTATTTATTAACGATAAAGCTCGTCCTAAATGATTTAAGTAACGTAACTTCATGCTATTTTAAAAAATGAAAAAGCAAAGCGCCGATCTCGCTCTTAATAAAAAACGTGGAAGTAATGTCACCGCAACAATTATTAGCTTTGAATTCCAGAAGATGATCACAAAAGACATTAATATTTTGCTGTAAAATAAATACTAAACAAACATTCGGTTATGATGACCCGATATTTACAAATATATGACAATTATATCGATTAACGGATAAAAGGTACGTTAGGGATAACAGGCTAATTACTCTTTAAAGTTCATATTAACGGAGTAGCTTGGCACCTCGGTGTCGACTCATCTTAACCTAAAATTGAAGATGATTTTAAGGGTTAGGCTGTTCGCCTATAAAAAAGGTACGTGAGTTGGGTTTAGAACGTTGGAAAACAGTTTGGATTCTATCTACTGTAATTATAGTTATTGTAAATTGTTAGATTTAGTACGAGAGGATCGATTAATTTAAATCCAGGGTAATTTTAATTATTTAGCTTTATGTAAGTTTAAAAGTTAAATTTATTAAGGTATAATTACTGAATTATTATAAGTAAGAAGATTTTTTTACCAAAACTATTTTTTTTATTTTTCTTATAATCGGTTTACGTATTTAGTAGATTTTTTTATATAAAAACAAAACTTCTACTAAATAAAACCAATTTTTATACATATATTAATGCTAGGAATGCGTTTAATTAACATAATAAATTTAGGTATTTTAAATAATCATATCATTGATTATCCCACTCCAAGTAATATAAATTATTTTTGGGGTTTTGGTTCATTAGCAGGATTTTGTTTAACAAGTCAAATTATAACAGGTGTTTTATTAGCAATGCATTACAGCCCACATATTGACTGAGCTTTTAATAGCATTGAACATATTATACGTGACGTTAATTATGGATGATTTATTAGATATATACATTCGAATGGAGCGTCGATGTTTTTTATTATGACTTATTTACATATAGCCCGTGCGTTATACTTTAAATCTTATCGTAAAACTATCCTTTGATTTACAGGTATAGGAATATTATTTTTAATGATGGCAACAGCGTTTTTAGGTTATGTTTTGCCCTGAGGTCAAATGTCTTTTTGAGGGACAACAGTAATAACAAACTTGGCTTCTGTTATTCCTATGTGTGGCGAAAATATTGCCAAATGATTATGGGGTGGGTTTTCAATTGATAATGCTACATTAAATAGATTTTTCAGTCTACATTATTTAATTCCATTTTTAATAGCTGGCCTAGCCATTGGACATTTAAGCATACTTCATGTTCAAGGTTCTACTAATCCATTAGGAATTAATTCAAATGTTGATACGATATCTTTTTACCCTTATTTTTATGTAAAAGACCTTTTTGGTTTAATACTATTATTAATTCTTTTTAGTTTTTTCATTTTTTTCAATTCTAACTTATTAGGTCATGCTGATAACTATATCAAAGCTAATCCTTTAATTACCCCAACGCATATTGTTCCTGAGTGATACTTTTTACCTTTTTATGCAATTTTGCGTTCAATTCCAAATAAAATTGGAGGCGTGTTTTGTTTTGCTTTTTCTATCGTAATACTATTATTTCTACCCTTCTTAATAAGTTTTAAGATAAAAAGTTCGAAATTTGATGTTATTTCACAATTCTTTTTTTGATTTTTCATTTTTGATGTTATTTTATTGGGGTTTTTAGGGTCACAAGTAGTAGAATATCCTTATGTCGAGACAAGTCAAATAGCTACGTTATTTTACTTTTGGTTTTTTTTAGGGGTTTTGCCTATCTTATCCTTTGTCGAAAATAAAATCTTAAAATTACGATAAAAAATAATTGCATTAATTTTGAAGTTTAAGATACTGAATACTTAAATTTAGTTACAATTGTGTTTAAAGCCGTAAAAAAGTCGGGAATATAATTTAATAGGTAGAATATATGTTTTGCAAACATAACGTTATCAGTTCAATTCTGATTATTTCCAATTTATATAAACTAATATTATTTGTTAGTTTATCTTTTTGGTGGAATTAGGTAGACACGATGGATTTAAAATTCATTTCTATTTTAAGAGTATTGGTTCAAGTCCAGTAAAAGATACTGAAAAGTAAGGTCATATATATTTTTGCGCTTTTTAATGTCCTTAATTTCGAGTATTAAATTTACTTCAAGGTTTTCTGCTTACGTTTCGAACCTTAATAATATGCCTCAAATAGACTTTTCTATTTATATATCAATTATTCAATGTAATTTATATTTTGTATTATTTTTCATATGGTTTATTTATTTTAAATTTTTTTATGTTTTTTTTAAAAGTATAATTTGTATATATAAGGTTTTCGTGCATTTTTTTTTTGTAGTTTATTTATTCTTTTATTTTCATATTTGGTTTTTACGTTATTCAAATTTATACATATTAAGTAATTTGATTTGAAAAATAAGATAAACTTAAAAAAGGTTAATTAGAAATGTAATAAATATGTTTTGGTAGCTTAAAGGTCAAGCGTGCAACTGTTAATTGCAAATTTATTGGTTCAATTCCGATCCAAAACTTTCTTGTTAACCGAAACTCGTATATTTTATATATATCTTAAACTAAATGGGGTATAGTCTAAAGGCAAGACAACAGTTTTTGATATTGTTAATATAGGTTCGATTCCTATTATCCTATTTTAGGAATTATGTCTGAGTTTGGTTAAAAGAAATAATTTGCTAAATTATTATAATTACAATTATCAAGGGTTCAAATCCCTTTAATTCCAATAAGCATATTATATTTAAAGAAAAGTGGCTGAGTTTGGATTAAAGCATTTGTTTTGAAAACAAACATATTAAAAATATCGTAGGTTCAAATCCTATCTTTTCTATTTTAAGAATAAATAGTTCAAAAGGTAGAGCATTAATTTGTCATATTAAAAGTTGTGGGTTCAAATCCCATTTTATTCGGAAGTTAGATGTAAAAGCTTATAGTTTATTTGGTAAAACAAATCGCTCATAACGATTAAAATAAAGGTTCAAATCCTTTTAAGCTTATTTTTGTGTTATAATCAATTCAAAAAAGGCGAACTTTAAGCTATAAAAATAATACTTAAGAATATTTCTAATAGTCATAAATTTAGGCTAATATTTGTTTAAATAATTACACTTTGTAAATAATTAAATTTTATCCTATTAATATTTTGGTTACAGTTCTGCAAGGTGTTTAAATCAGAGTTTTCATTTAAAAAATTATTTATTTTGTTTTTAATATAAAAGTGTCTTAAATTGAAAACAAAAAACAATTATTTTATGTTCTAAATAGTTAATTGAAACATCTTAATAACTATAATTAAAAATCAATAGAAATATTACTAGTAGCGGTGAGTCAAATTAATAAAAAATAATGACTAATTAAACATTTTTTTTTAAAGTAGTCTAATTCTTGTAAAATAAATTTAAATAATATTTAAATTAAATTATTATTCAAAAAGTAAAATTTAAAAATTGAAAATAGTTTTTCATAAACTATTTTAAAATAAGAATTGTAAACAATAGTTAATAAAGTACTGTGAAGGAATAATGAAAATTAAATTACTATAAAGATTTGAAAATTGAAATAAGATTGTAAAAGTCCTTTAAAATATTTTTATAAATAATTTAGTACCTTTTGCATAATGGATCAGTGAGTTTATTTTTTTAGGTTGTTTAAAATAAAGTTAGAATAAAACAAAGTGCAAGCATCATTTTAAAACTTAAGCTTATAAAAATTAAACCCGAAATTAAGTGATCTATTTATGAACAGGGGAATTTTTTAGCCCGAATTTGTGTATGTTGCAATATACTAAAATGATTTGTGAATAGGAGTGAAAGGCTAATCAAACTTAAAAATAGCTGGTTCTCTACGAAAATTATTTAAGTAATGTATTAATATATAATTTAAACTTAGAAGTAAAAATAACAATATGTATAATGCTATTTGTAACTTATAAATTAAGATAATTTTAAGACTTATAAATATTTAACAATGCACAAGTTTTTGATTTTAAAATTAAATTTTTTAATATATATACTATATAACAAGGGAAATATAGTTTAATCTAATTTTAGTTCGAGTTTTTAAAAGAATTAAGTAATAAATGAATTTTTCTGGTTCTGAATGAACGCTCAAAACTTTTTTTAGACATGTAAGTTTTGATTGAAATTTTAAGTAAGATATTATAAATTTTGAAGCTAACGGGTGAGTAAGATATTAGCGTTTTATTTAAGATATAAATATATATAAACAATTTAATTTTTCTTATATAAACTAATATAGATTTAGGTATTTTAATTAAATTATATTTTTTTAAGCCAATAATTCTTAGTTGAATTGAGAGATTGTGTAACCACATTAGAAATGAGATAAGATTCTAAACTTTTTTGAAAGTATGCAGTTAAGGATTTCTGGACAATGAGCGTAAGCTTGATCTAAAAATGTTTTGTAAAAGAATAGAAGGTGTTTACTGTAAATTTTTTGATTTTAAAAATGATAATGACAATAATTAAAAAAAAAGTTCTGAGCAATCCCTGTGCCAGCAGTCGCGGTAAGACAGGTGGAACAAGCGTTATTCATAGTAATTGAGTGTAAAGAATGAAAAGATGGGTTTTTTAATTTTTTTTTTAAAGTGTTAATTAATCTTTAGCAGCTTAATCTAAATATAAACCTAGAGTAATAAATAAAATAATAGAATTTAATAAGGAGGGGTACAATCTTAAGATATGAAAAAGAATGCCGTTAGCGAAAGCGTTTATTTAAAAATTACTGACATTAAAACATGTAAGTATAGGTAGCAAAAAGGATTTGATACCCTTGTAGTCTATACCGTTAATTATAAATGTTAAATATTAATTTTTTTTAGTATTACCGCTAACGCCTTAAACATTTCACTTGGGGAGTATGATCGCAAGATTTAAACTTAAAGATGTTGACGAGAATTTTTTACAAGCAGTGGAGCATGAATTTTAATCTGATAATCCGCATTAATCTTACCTTATCTTGGATACTAAATATATTATTTTTAGTACAGGTATTGCATGGCTGTCGTCAGTTCGTGTTGAAAAACTTTAGGTTAAGTCCACTTAACGAACGAAACCCATATTAGTTGTTTATTTATTATATGTGATTATCTACTCAATAAATATATATGAATTTATATTTTGAACTAAACAAAATTGATTAATTATTAATAGAAAAAATGGATAACTGTCAAGTCGTTATGATCTTTAAGATAAAGGGCGAAATTTGTGCTACAATTAAAATCACAAATATATGCTATAATTAAAATTTAAGCAATAAATAAATATTTTTTAAGTTCAGATTGTTTTCTGATATTTGAAAGTATGAAGTAGGAATTGCCAGTAATCGCAAATAATTTCGTTGCGGTGAATCGATTTTGGAATTTCGTACACACCGCCTGTCAAGTCCCTGAAGTTGATTTACGTAAAAGAAAAATTTATTTTTTAAATTTAAAAAATAAGAAATATTTTTATGTGTGTTTAATTAATAACGAGGATTAAGTCATAACAAGGTAACGGTAGGGGAACCTGTCGTTGGAGAACATTGAATATAATAAAGATTTATCCTATAAAAGATTCCCTTAGTAAAATAATTTTAATTGGCAAATAAACGGATTCGTATAAATGGAAATACATTGGACTCATGTTCCAAAAATGCTGGTTCAAGTCCCACATTCGTTTTTAGCACTCATCAATAATATTTAACACATAATTAAATCTTTTCGCTTGTGATATGGGGTTCGACTCCCTGTGAACATAATAGTAGTAGTTTTAATGTTTTACGGTTACGGAAAGCCAAAAAAGTTTTTTAATTATTCCACTCATAAAAGTATTTTTTGTTTATGTTTTTGGGCAACAATTGCTATTTTTAATAGTTTACTTTCATTTTTATTTGTATATTTTTATATAATTTTATTTTCGACCTTAAATAAAAAACTACTTACTTTTATTTTTTTTTATATATTATCGTTAATTTATTTTAAATTAACACTTTTATTTAGTTATTTGTTTATCTTTGCCTTTTATTTTTTATTTTTGTTATTATTTTATTTCTTTATTATTTTATTTTTTAGTATAAAAAATAATCTGGATTATTTTTTATTTTTCAACAAAAAAATTGCACATAGAAACTCATGAATATCAATTAATATAAATCATTTTAAACATAGGTTTAATGGCGAAAATAACGGTTTTATATTAAAGTTTAAAAACAATCAACTATGTATTGTTTCGTTATTTTTTTCAGCAGATCCTTTACGACAGCGTATTTGAAACAAAATTAGTAATTTAAGATTAGAAATTATTCAGATTCTTGATTTTAACACGGTTTTGTGCCGAATTCTAAATATTAATTTTAGGGTCCCTTACTATCTTTCGAATAACGAAAATCGACTAACCTTGGAAACCGCGTTAATAGGATGGTTTTATTTTCAAAAAGTAAATTTAAAAAAAATTTTTGGAGAAGCTAAAGAATGAAATGCGTTGTCCCCGAAAGACAAGGAAAAAAAATTGATACAACATAACAAAAAAGGGAAAAAAAAAATTGCAATATTACTGCCTGCTGTTTATAATAAATTCTTATTTTATTTTAAAACACAAACGAAGCGTTGAAGAAAAGAGTTTGTAGATAATTTGCTTTTCTTAATAGTTGATATATTAGTACTGCTAATGAAGAAAACCGATATTGTGCTTAATTTAAAAAACAAAAACGTATGATATTTTTTACGACGCAAAGAATTATTTAATACATGCATTCTAATTCTTGACGACTTATTACTAAATAACCAAGTCAACCTTAGTACTTTATTATCATTTTTAAATGAAAGATTATTTTTTTTGCTTATAAATAAAATTATACAGCGATTAAAATTCGATTTTAAAGGATGATCATCCCTAAGCAAAGATCAAAAACGAGAAGTGTATTCGTTTTTTAAAGAATTTTTGGGAGAAGGCTGCTGAAAGCCATTCAGTATAAAATTATCTCGAATTGCCCTAAGAATAAAAAATTTTTTATACCAAAACAATATTATTTATATTAAAAAGGTGCGAGCTAACCTTTGGTTGTATGGTAGCCAGTTTATAGAAATGCAAAATCATTTAAATTTTATATTAGATAATAAAAAACTACCTCAACTTTTTTTACCAACTTCTTTTATTCAAAATAAATATGGAAGTAATCATTATCGTTACAACAAAAAAAGACAAGCCGAAGGAGTTATTAGATATAATCAACAAAAATTAAAGCTTTTTTTGCATTTATCTGGAAGTTTTTGAAATTTCTTTTACAAAATGGAGGGAATGGCCTGAAAGATAAACGAATTATTTTTAAATTTGTTAATTAAAGTTGACAAATTCGCATTAAAAACAACCGAATATTTAGACCTTCCCTTTTATACTCAAGCGCAAATGAATAAACTAGAGCAAGAAATCGCTATTACAAACAAACATATATTAACTAAAGAAGTCAGAAAAAAAATAAAGGAACTTAAAATAAATTCTGAAACGATCAATGAATTTTTTTGTTTGGAAATCGGTATAACTTTAAAAAAATATAAACTTCATATTTTGGCTTGCAAAAATTGATACAAGTATTTACACGAATTGGAGCGAAGAAAAAAGTTTGAAGAGACTATATTTTACGCGAAAGAATTTTTAAATTACCATTTTTATATGACCGCGTACGTGGATTATCGCCTTAGATTTTTTAATAATAATAAAATATTAGGTAATACATCACTGGGATCTATATACAAATTGATTTTATCAAGTACACAAATGTCGATTGTAACCATCCCCTCGTACATTATACTTTTGCGTGTTTATTTTTCTTATGAAGATGAACTGAAAATAAGATTTGAATCTTTTTTGTTAAAATATAAAATAAATTCTAAAAATTTAAAACAAAAACTATATACATTTTACTTAACGAATAAAATGAAAACCAATAAAAAATATTTAGAAAACGCATTATTTAAAAAAGAGATTAAATTGGCTTTTGAAACAGGACAAAGTAATTTCCTTTTAATTATAGATGCAAAATCGAGTTGCATTAGTTTAGTTTCTTTAATAATGTCCGATTTAAAACTAGCCGATTTATGCGGTTTAATTAAAAATGAAAATCGGAGTGAAAAAGACGTATACCTATATGTACTCAGTATGATGAATTTTTATTTGAAGAAAGATTTAAAACCTTCAATATTAAATAAAATGCATAAAATGAACATTGAAAGAACAACTCGCGTATTCGATAGAGATTTAATAAAGACAATTTTAATTAGTTATTTCAATGGGGGGAGCAGTTGAGGAAGAATGGAAATCATATTTAAATCTCTTAACAAGAGAAATATATATTTAACAGATAGCATGATGGAAATCATGAAGACATTTTGTTGGGGGTTTCAAGCATTTATTTTTTTTCTTTTTCCAAGTTTGGCTGAAAAGTTTCAAGAAATTAACATTTTACATGAGCAAATGTTAAAAAACAAGGGCTCTATAACATTGAATTGCTTGGACGGAAATTTTGTTAATTACAGGTTTTTTAAACAAACACCCAAAAGTAAAACAACTGTTCGAATATGTGGTAAAAAGGAAAATGTGTATAAGCCGAATATTGGGACAGAAATTCTAGACATGAAAAAAATGAACAGAGTTTTCTTTTCAAATCTCGTCTCTATTACAGAATCGTTTTTTTTGCGAAATCTTATTAATCAAAGACACGATCTTCAAAAAAAGCAAAATAAAAGAATAGAAAATTATTTGACTTGCTTTGATTCAGTGAGTATAAATCTTAAAGAGTTTAAATTTTTTTTTCAAACGATGGAAAATGTATATTTTAAAGTGAAAAGAAATCTATTAATAAGATTGCTAAGACGGTTTAATAACCTAAAATATAAAGATTTGTTAGCAAAAGAAGAGATAAAAAACAAAACGTTCAATGAAAAAGAGTTTGACGTAAAAAAAATGTGAAGGTAATTATTATAATATATAATTTAAACTTAGAAGTAAGAATAACAACATGTATAATACTATTTGTAACTTATAAATTAAGATAATTTTAAATAATAAAAAAGGCATTTAAATATAAATTTGATTTTATATTTAATGTAAGACCTTATTAACAAATGATAACTATTATAATATGAAAAAAATTTATCCTATAAAAGATTCCCTTAGTAAAATAACTTTAAATAATAAAAAAGGCATTTAAATATAAATTTGATTTTATATTTAATGTAAGACCTTATTAACAAATGATAACTATTATAATACGAAAAAAATTTATCCTATAAAAGATTCCCTTAGTAAAATAACTTTAAATAATAAAAAAGGCATTTAAATATAAATTTGATTTTATATTTAATGTAAGACCTTAT
>Ga0115005_10003598_pt1 | contig 12375 bp, 12 predicted proteins | sample ArcOceMetagenome_FD_87163 | JGI IMG/M metagenome (GOLD analysis project Ga0115005, IMG submission 87163) | Marine eukaryotic phytoplankton communities from Arctic Ocean - Arctic Ocean - Greenland ARC118M Metagenome | ecosystem: Environmental > Aquatic > Marine > Oceanic | place: Arctic Ocean... | reverse complement strand
CATCACAGGATGCAGGGATATTGGCAACGTTGGGCGTAGACTCCCAATGGTCATAGTTGACTTTCCTGGGGATGTAGTGCTTCTTTCTAGTCTTTTCGAATGCGATTTTATCGTATTCATCATTGTACTGTCCGTTGGTGCCGGTTTTGTGAGGTTTGCTCATTTTATTTTCGATGCTTGTGAGCGATTTTTGTTTGTTTGTAATGTGCATTGCGTTCTAGGCGTTAAAAATAACGAGGGAAACTTGGTGTCTGAATATGGTAGAGTTGGATCTGAAAGATGGAAGAGGAAAGATACAGGTTTAGAAGAAGAGTTCCTGGTCTATTTTTTGTAGAAGTGTGTCAACTGCGAGAACAGCAATGGAAGGGGCCCTTGACATGTTGACACGGTGTGATCAATCAATCGTGATTGATTGACTTTAGAAACACCTTCGCAGTGTAGGCATCACCACTGATAATTAACCCTTTTACTCTGCACCTCTTACCTGCTGCGTAATATATTTCCAATGCTTCTTTAGATGAAATGATTAACAAATAAATGAATACAGGTTGTTTTGAGGGCTCTCTTCTTCGTGGACTTGTTTTAATCGTTTGACTGTGTTCTCTTCGGTCCTCTAGCCAACAAGCTCTAGAGCTCTCGGCACAGTTTTATCGGGGTATTGTGAAGAGTAAAGACCGTTGAATTTACTGTTCTGATCTGGCACAGACGCGAAAAAAATGACTGCCAAAACCGTTGGCGGCGCGCCATCTGCAACATTCTGCCATCAATCAATCAATCAATCAATCAATCAATCATCCATCCATCCACCAAGCAAATAAAACGTCAAAGTGACTATGATACAGCGTGTACTCTCCTCATTCCTACAATTTGTTTGACTCATCAGTCCTCTTCTTTAGCCCGATACTGACCCGATGCAAAGTGACCCATGATGAATCTCCCGTGTATGTGTATGGGATTAGTCATAACGAGCGGCATTGAACATTATTTGGTTAACCCTCTCTCTTCAAAATATGAGTGTACATACTTTGTGGTGGATAGTGGCGAGTGAGCAGGGCGCCAATAATCTGCGATCAAAGCTGGTGGGTTGGTTTGTCCATATGTCTACTCATTCCTCATTTTACACTAATGGTGGGTACCGGCGCGGTACGGTACACTACACCGGTATATTGAATATGTAGGTACAGTAGCTTTTTATTAAATTTTATAAAACCAACCACACTATCTCTGAACAAGAAATGTGATGGTCCAAAAGTAACAATGAAACAACACTAAGGTATATTATGTGTGCTATTTTAAACACCTACCTTTGTCTGAAATGTCACCCGGTTCGAATGCAATTGAAACGTTTTCGGAAATGATATTTATACTGATTTTAAAAACATTTAATCCTTGTGTATTATTATAATAAAAAACGTTTAATCCTTGTTGTGTATGATTATTAAAAATAAAAACGTTTAATCCCTTGTAGCGTAGTCGTGTCTTTCTTCTGTTACCAAACTCTGTAGCTGTGGTTTCATGTATTGCTATGGATACGTGACACGTGCCAATGATAGCAACAGATATATTACAATGAAATTGATCTCGTCAGTAAGCAGGCAGATTGTTCAATTATTATACACCAACATCATCCGGAATAGAAAAGGCGACAGTTTTCTGACTCGTGCTGTGCCTCACACGGCGAGGATCAGGAGCTGGTGAGGGGGGACGAACATCCTCTGCAAGCTGCGGTAAAAAAAACTCCATGTTTTTTTGTGAAGTATCCGGCAAGCTCTCCTGATGAACCTGAGCCTCTACATCATTTTGTTTGCCGTGTTCTGTTGATAAGGGTCGCTTCAATTCTTTTTTCAACAAGATCTTCTTCTTTGCGATGAGAGATTTCCTCTCTGGGGGCAAAGTTCTTAGAGATTGTCTTGAATAAGAGCTCCTTAGGGATCTTCGTAAAGGCTGGTTGCTGATTATCGATCTTGCTGACGAATTTGGAGTTGGATTGATGCTCAATCTCGGATTGCTCAACCTACTATTGCTCGATCTCTGATTGCTCCATCTTGAATCACTTAATCTTGAACTAGACTTTTTCGATAATGCACGTCTCCTAGTCAAGCTACCACTTTTTGGCATCCAGACTTCAGCGAAAGCTTTACACCAGGTGAGATTTTCTAACTTGCCTCTCCTGGATTTCCTCTTGCTTGTCATTTTTGGATATAAGTACACCAGTAAGTTATAGAAGCCCTGAAGGGGATTGAACACTCCAGCAAGAATCGTACTGGTTCGATTTATAGATACATAATATAAAATGTATGGCACCCACGTGAAAACCCATGCCAAGGAATATCCCGTTGCCATTACTAGAATAGCTCGTTTTTTAGTAGCTGCCATGTTCCACCTTTGTGGTAGCTTGGGATGGGTAGGCGAATCACGCTTCTTGATTCGATTCTTAATTTTCTTCATGCTAGTGACAAAAGTGCTTTTTGCGGAGCTTTTTTTAGGGCCCTCAGGGTGGTCACTGTGATCAACTCCTAATTTTACCAGGGGACTTCGTAGAGATTTTGCAAAGTTCATCTTTGCTTTCTTTTCGGTCTTTAAGACTGTTCTGTACATGACAGCCATGGTCCCTACAATAACAAATGGCGGTATGAGGAATACGAATTGTCCACTAAATCGGACAATCTTTGAAGAAGTTTGGACGGCGATGTCACTTCCTCGACCACAAGGTATCTTGTAACTTGGGAGTACGTCCCCATCGCTGCTTCCGATGCAATGTGGTGGGTTATTTCCTGGATGTGTTGATAGAAAACAATAGGGCGCATTAAAGCCTTGTTTGGCAAGAAAGAAAATGGAATAGAAGAGTGGCAAAAGAATGGAAATACCATGAAACCACGGTTCCAACTTTTTCTTGATGTAATCATCCTTCTTATTGAATTTGATAATTGCGAGGTAGTAGAAACAAAGGGAGCAATTGAACAGCATTCCACCCATTCCACCCATGTATAATAAGAACCCATTCGTATCACAGGTCCAGGCGTTGCCCCGTGCATTAGGTATGAAATATTTCATTTCCTCTGGCACCATTGTATCGTTTAGAGCACATGATAATGACGTCATGATGTCAGCGATGCACAGGCCAAACAACAAGCGATGGTATGTTGTAGAAAGGCCGTCGACAGAACATAGGATATGATAAACTAGTGCCACTGACGAAATGAGTGAGATGGAACCGGTTGTACGCCTGGTGATATCCATCTTTTTCCGAAACTCTTTGTGCGCAGCTAGCAAGTCTAAGTTGAGAAAATCATCGAAATTAAAATCTTCGATTCTCAATTCTTGTAGATCCTCCCATTTCTTCAGGTCTTCCATTCTGTTGTTGTAATCAAAGTAGTGATTGTGGATGAAATAGATGAAAATGAGTAATCTTTTGACAGTTATGAAATACTTGGAATCAGCAATGTGCAGCGGCAAGGATACACATGGTGGTGCGAAGTGCACCACCACCTCGCAAATCAAGATCGATGATTCAAGCAGAACCCTGCGTGAACACACCTTCAGCTTTTTGCTTTGGTAAAAGTCGCAGTCGCAAGCAAGAGATTCATTCCTTTGGTTTCTAAAATTTTACTCGAAATTATCACACCGAGTGACGTCATCTTACTAAGCCCCCAAATACAAAAAATCCATCAAACCTGACGTTGGTCACAATTCGTATCATACTACTACGAGTATGTATGACCCATCTTGTTTACGTCAACGAACACCCTTACTATATTCTTCAGTATCCATTGGCAAGAAGTTCATGGAAGATCAATAGTTGGTTTGTATCTGTGGCGGTCTTTTGCTGCTGTTCCAAGGACAGAAACTTTACCATTGTTCTCTACTGAGAGCTAATAGATATTAATATCATGCCATGTTTCGCTGGCTCTCCTCCCCAATCTCAAAATAATTGAAAATCAGAAAGGTTTTTGTTTTGAAATTTGAAAATGACAAAACTGCACGGTACACACGTACTCTCTACTAGTAGGATGGTTTCCTTTGAAGCATTCCACACCAGCCAAGTACGCCAACGTGCTCGCGAGAAGAATGAGAAAGAGCGACATCAAGACCAAAACAAAGCAACTCAACTCGTGAAACGTCAAGTAAACGAATTACACGAAACAGCATCGAAAGACGAAGATGTGCCCAAGTGGTCAGAAAAGCTTGAAATGCACGAGGTTCAAATTGGAATAGCGGGCCTCATCTACCTCGATTTGGTTGTTTTCACCATGCATTACGTCCTATTCGAATCCTCCTCGTTTATCGATGCCAGTGCACAGTCGGCATCATCAAATTTTGATTCCAACAACAGTGTTGTCATGGCAAGGTTACTTTCCTCGATTTTGAATTTCACCATGTTTGTGTTCATTCTCGAAGTTGCTTTGTTGCTTTATTCTTTTGGGGCGACGTTCTTTTCGCATTATGGATATTCCATAGATTTGATTGTCATTTCTGCAATCATTTACGATGATTTGTATGATATGGACTTATTTCCTATGCGATTCCTTGGTCTGCTGCGAGTCTGGAGAGTAGCTCGGGTCGTTGTATCGACCATTAATCGAGTCGAAGAAGAGCATGATACCACCAGATCTAAACTCATTCGATCCAGGGAGGATATGAACCGAGCTCATTTGGATTTGAAGCGTTTAGAGTCTAGTTGTAAAAGTGAGATCGATCTGCGGAAGCAAGTTGAACGGATGCTCCTGGAGTACAAGGATGAGGTGGATATGATGCAGGAAGCTTTGAACATTGGCGCGAAGTTCGTTGCTGAAGCTGCAAATAAAAAGATGGACACCATTCAAAACACTCATGAAAGCAAAAGCCAGAACACTTTTCTCATCGATCCAGAAGGAGATAAGTTTTACGATGGTGGTGCTGGGGGAGAGTAGGACAATCAAGAAGTATACTGGCATAAAATCTTTTGAATAGGCGATTTTGTTGTCTGCGAGTGACTGCACGAGAAGCAGTGAAATTGCAATGAGGACGATGCGCATGTTTCAACAAAATATTAGACAGAGCTCTTATTAATAATTTAAAATAATAAAGAGAGGTCAAGTTTTGAGAAGATTGTGATCAACCTGAAATGCAAATTCAACCGCAACGCGTGACTGACTCTGACTATTTAATAAAGATATAATGTGCGAAGTTCGTTTCCATTTATCCGAAGATGAGTCAAAGCAACAAATGCGGATAGTAACATTGGTCTTCAATTAGAATGTAATAGTTGCTATAGAAGTAATATTTACATTGCCATCGCGTAAGCCTATTCGCGCGTTCCTTCGCTTCGTTATATCTTCTAGCATGGACAACTGTCGCACTTGCACTCATTCTCTGTGACGTTTGTTCCTTCGCTTCATCAGATCTTCCAGCCGCACTTGCACTCTTTCTCTATGACGGTAGTTTCTTCGTTTCATCAGATCTTCTAGCATGGGCAACTATCATACTTGCACTCTTTCTCTTTGACGTTTGTTCCTTCGCTTCATCAGATCTTCCTCCAGCCGCACTTGCACTCATTCTCTTTGACAATAATTTATTCTCTTCCTTATATTTTTCAGCATGGGCAACTATCATACTTGCACTCTTTCTCTGTGACGGTAGTTTCTTCGCTTCATCAGATTTTCTTCCAGCCGCACTTGCACTCATTCTCTTTGACATTATTTTCTTCTCTTCCTTTTATTTTTCAGCATGGGCAACTATCATACTTGCACTCTTTCTCTGTGACGGTAGTTTCTTCGCTTCATCAGATCTTCCTCCAGCCGCACTTGCACTCTTTCTCTGTGACGGTAGTTTCTTCGCTTCATCAGATCTTCTAGCATGGGCAACTATCGCACTTGCACTCATTCTCTTTGACGTTAGTTCCTTCTCATACCGGGACCTCGCTTCAATGGTATTTTTCCTATTTTCTGTCATCATGTACGTGTACCTTATCTCCTTTGATGCTGGCTGACTAAACTTCAACAGTTTACCAACATATTGGTATCCTGCTTCAGTCAAGCCGTAGTTCTCCATGGGGATGTAGGACTTCGTTTTCCCTTCGGCGTTGTGCAACAATGATCTCATATTCGGGATTTCATCGTAAAATGTTTTTTGACATTGATACCATATTTTTTAAATAAATACTTGAAACACATTCAAACATACTAGGATTGCACAGAACATGTACCGGAAACAATGGGTCGGCCTTGGCAAAAGAGAAGATGCAACCCATTTTCAACAAAATATTGATAATATTGCTGTTGTCTCCTTTGGTCTTGCAGTGTCTCTTGCTGGAAGTGGTCCACATCTCTGGGTGCATGCCGAAAAAGTGGGGTTCTGCCTGACCTATAGATTTGGCGTAATTATATGCCTTATCCCCATGCATACAAGTGACCACCCTCTTTTTGTAGCTACCAAGAACAGTATCTTCATTACACCTGTGTTGTTCGAGCATTTTTTTCCACTATGTAGGCAATCTCTTGAACATCACGTTTTGCGCTATTTTCATACCGTCCTCGTCACCTGGAGAGAGGGGAATGGAAATGTTTCAGCGAACACAAACGATGAAATCATCTCTTCAGGATCAATATCACCAAGAAATACGAACTTGTCACTAATACCAACCAAGCTATAGATGCTATCACGAAACACCTTGATATATGGCGCATGATAAACGCCACAAAAGAAGATTGTGAAGCTGCAAATAAAATGATGGACACCATTCAAGACACTGATGAAAGCAAAATCCAGAGCACTTTTCTCATGGATCCAGCAGAAGGAGATAAGTTTTACGATGGTGCTGGGGGAGAGTAGGAAGATCAAGAAGAATACTGCAAAGACAGATTATTTGAATTGTACATTAGAACTTCGAGAGGGAAGGCTTTTCGTACGTTGTAGAAGTTGCTATACAAAGGATCAAAGACCGGCGAATGCCTTAAGCAGATTTGAAATTGAATGACATTCTTAGAATAACGTCTATATTTTGTGATTGTCGTTTGCAAATGTTAGATGTTTGAGCTTCCAATGATGCGCTGTTTAAAGTTCTCTGATCTATCAATTCTTTGTTTCGCATAAATTGTATTGAAAATCTCATTTTCATTGCCCAAGTCCATCAGTTCGAAGTAACTTGACAATCAACTTCATCTCCAGACTGTTGACTACATCGTAAGAGGGATTTGAAATCTTTTTTGACAGAAGGTCATCAACCTTTCGCCTCAAACCACCAATCAGAGCAGCTATACGTGCATTTGCAGACATTCGAACATAGTCATCAACAACAATCAAACCCTCGGCAGCTATGACTTCAACTTTGCCTCCGAAGAGAAGCAGATCGTAATTGCTGCATTCGGTAACATCCCTCATAAACGGCTTCGATGTTCTTACTAGTTGGTAGTAAACTAACCAAGGACAACTGTAATTTCCAACGCTGAAATTCGCTGAACTCGGATGTACAAATACGCGTTCCTCAGGTACACCGTGATAAAATTTCATGGTGTTTTTTGTTGCATCAGAATCATCGTTACCTCCTCTTGTATAAAACTTTAATTCTTTTGCAATGCCATCTTTCTCAACTGCTCCTTCTGAAGTTTCTGCGTACTTTGTCGTTGCACGGTGCACACTAAACGAAGACAAAAATCAGTGGGCAATACATCATAAATTAGTAAAACGTTTGAAAGACGATGTGACTTACCGAGCAAGTTGAGTGGGGGCTAGAGCGCTCACGATGAAACTGCGTATGATTCTCCATGACTTTCCATTGATATTTGAATTGTTTGTATGGTGAAAGCCAGCGCCGACGAGAGAAGAATCCAATTGTCTTACTAGTTTCTTCATGTTTTGCATTCCATTTGGAGACAATCCGAGCGATTCAAGATATTTACGCTTAGAACCTCCACCGCCAAGATTGTCCCACTCTGTAAATACTGCAACAAGCATCGTATGATCACTGTTTCCCACAGTCTCAAACATTTTTTCTCGCGCTTCAAGTATAAGTTTATTTCTGTATTCTTCCTTAGAGTCCTCGTCATGTTGTCTTGAGAAGGTGTCGATTCGGAGGAAAGGGCTCTTCCCCGCGCTCAAACCTGCTGCGACAGCCAGTGCTGCAGATCTACATCCTAAAAGAGACCCCATTACTAACACTACAAAAATGTTAGAATTATTTTGGAAGAAATGAGTGGAATTATAAGTGCGCCCTCATCGTACTTACTCTTTCCTACACTTGGCGGGGCTGGGATACCAGCAAGATGTTGACCGAGAGGCGTGAGGTTCACCAACCGTTCTTCGCCGATATAAGTCAATACGATAGCGCCAATTTTTTGCAGGCTGTATATTGCTGCATCGACAGCGGCCTCTGAAGGTGGATCGATGAGTTTTGACAAGAAATTTCCTGAACCTTTTTCAACTCCTAGAAACAACAACGACAGTAAAGTCTGGTCCAGGGCACATCGTTTGATTTCTGGTTCACCATGTTGCGGCAATTTAGAATGAGTATCGCTGGAAATGAGCTTATAACAACATCCAGGTCTCACTCTCCCCGCACGGCCTCGTCGTTGTTTCAAACTGTCGCGTGATGCCAACTTTTCTATAAGGAGAGGCATCCGGTTAGACGGATCATACGAACTCTGCTTTTCCTTACATGTGTCAACAACGATTGTACAATCGGGGATTGTGATGGATGTTTCTGCAACATTAGTCGACAAAATTACTTTTGTAGTACCATAATTAGCACTATCAAAGACGCGGTTTTGGTCTTGAGGAGTTAGTCCACCATGAAGAGGTAAGATCCTCATGTTTTCCCCTGCAGTAATCTTCAGTATTGCAGTTTTGGCTTTTGCAATTTCGGGTACACCGGGGAGGAACACGAGCACTGACCCATCATCATCACGTTGCTTTGACTTAAGTAGCTTATGAATAAGGATCGCGAGCATATCGTAATCAATATCACTGTTATTCACTCTTTTGACAAGTTCTTCAATTGGGACACTTGAAATAGCAGATTCTTCCAAAGATCCCATAGGCTTCGAGGTTGTAAGAGCTGCAGGATCTACGCCTTCATCGTCATCTTCTGAAAGCTCAGAATCGTTCCAAGCTGATTTTTTTCTATGGAACTTTTTGTTATTTCCATTATTGAATCTAGCCTTTTTCTTACCCTTTTTTGGTGGGATGTAACCCGTGAGACTAAGAACATCCTCCAAAGTGAAATCTTGCACTGGATGCGTAAAGCCAGGAATATGCATCCGAGGAGTATTATTTCCCCAATATGCTGCAAATCGGTTGGCGTCCATGGTCGCGGACATGAGAACTACCCTGAGGTGTTTAGGCCTTGTTTCCTTCAATATTGCAAGCAAAATATCTGTGTCAAGATGGCGTTCGTGAACTTCGTCGATAACGATTGTTGTAATACAATCCAACGCTCCCTCCGATTGTAATTGTCGGAGCAAGACACCGGTAGTACAAAACAGCAAACGACAATTTTTGCTCATCTTTGAATCACCTCTAACAACGTAACCAACACTGCCCACCCCTGGCTCATCCTCGCCACGTTCATTTGCAACACGGCCAGCAACTCCTGTAGCTGCAAGGCGTCGAGGTTGAGCAACGATGATCTTTTCATGTTTCGGAGCTTCTTCAAGAATGAATTGCGGTATTTGCGTCTAATATCAAGAAACAAAACGGAAATAGGGGTTAATAATTTTGTACTTCACAACCAATGCGATAAAAATGTCGACGAAATCACCGCTTACCGTTTTTCCACATCCTAAATTGAAAATCGACAAACAGGCAAAAGGGGTTGGATACAATTCATATTATGTATATATAGTAAACAAATTCAAGGAAAATCCTACACTTACCAGTTTCACCCGTTACCAATAATACACGATCACGACGATCAGCCTCTTGCATCACACTCAGGAACTCCTCTCTGGCTGCTGCTGCAGGCAAACGCTTTCTCGCATTGTCAATAATAGTGCGAAGCTTTGGAAATGCTTCAGCTGGAGGGGTCTCCTTTGGCAGTTTGCTCCAAAAATATGATTTTGTACGCGGCCTTGATTTGAAACCAACAGGATTTTGCAACTCTCTTCTGTTTCTACTCGATCGTTGCCCCCCTTGTTTCGACGATTTTGTCTTTGGTGGTTTTATCTGGAACCTTTCACCCCCGCTCAAATATGGAAGTAAAGAGGTTTCCTGGTCCACCTTCATATTCTCAGAAGTTTGTAGCAACTCTTGAGCATAGTTGAACACCTCAAATACCATCGGCTCGTCATTTGGTAATGTCGACACGAACTTTATTAATTCTGAGTGCAAAACCGTACTACCTGGATTCGCACTATTCCATCCTCCAGTGACAAGTACCTTAGGATGTTTCATTGGATAAGACCCGTCATAATAATGGACGCACATAATTTGATTTTCACCAGCGCTAGAACTCAATGGGACCAAGAGTTGTGTCACTGAAAGGTTTTGCGAGTCCATGAATGTTGTCAATTGAAGATCCTTTTCCTCCGGAAATATTGCCTTGAGGACTTCTACTTCTTCCAACGCAATTTGTTTGTTAGATTCCTGTTCATCCTCAGTTAAGCCAGGTGCAGGATCAAACAAATTTGACTCTACAGCAGTCAATTGGCACAATGCGCTCCAAAAGCCATTCTTTACTTGATAATCTCCCTTGGCGCTGGCAAGGCATTTTGCTTCTTCGAGCGATACACCAAGTTCCAGAACAATCGATTTGACGGCCACAGAAATCGTTTCATCTTCGTTATCGTTTGAATTCGTTGCAACCTTTTGTCCTCCAGACCCTTTTGGTTTCGCAGCTACAATGACATCAAGAGTTCTTCCTCTTGGGTCTAGTTGCAGAAGTTTCAATTGGAATAATTGTTAGATTAGCAGTTGCATTGGCATATGACATGTCTCAATTATACATTTACTTTGACAAAAGTAATTTACTATAGATGGACAACAAATGACGTCATTACACTCACCAAACCCTTCTGGCAATTGATCTTCATTTAGATGGACGCACAGCCACTGAAGACTCTCATCATAAAACAAATCCATATATTGATCTTCATCCGAATTCATATTGGACTTCAGGGACATGGATGGATTCTTCAGGACAGCACTAAATCCAGCTTTTGCGTGAGACATTGAAAATCCTTCATGTACTAATCTCTGGACAACATATATCATCACCACGTCCCCTTCGTCACCCTCATCACCATCTATATCTGCATCATCCTCTGTAGTTAAAGTATTCAGCAATTCCATATCAGCATCCCCTCTCAATAGAGATTCAATTTGCTTTCTTACTTGAGCAGACATGAATACCTGGATATCGCGATTTGCTTGACGCACAGCCTCGTGCCTACGAATCTTTGCCTTTCTTGTTTTACTCTTTTCATCCTTTTGTTTCCATTTCTCACTCAGTGATGTGTAGGTATTAGCATTCATCAAATTAGACGATGTAGACGCAGTGGATGCCGTTGCATTAGTTCCAGAAGTTAAACTAGTAGCAGAGGAAGCCTTACTCTTTTTGTGACCATCCGATTTAACGGGAGCACGTTCAGATTTTTCATCTGGTTTTGACTTAGCTTCCTTTTGAGACTGTAACGCATTAATCCATGTCGTTTTATACGGTTCTGGAAGCTTCCTCTCATGAGGTAAGGTCGGAGTTAAATTCAACAGTGCAAGTAAAGCAGCTTCTTCCTTCGCCTGCTCCACATTGGGAACGTTTGAGACCGGCATCAAAATGATATCGTGCGCTCCACCTCGTTTTGATGCCTTTGCATCTTGGATAACGACTCGAAATTTAAATCCTCCACCGTGAGTAACGAGATTTTTGAATTTTGGTGGAGGTCTCTTCTCCTTCTTGCAGACGTCGGCTAACAAAGACGAAGGGAGCTGTTGCCACTGGGCCAGTACTGTCTGTCCCTGTTCTGTTGTCTTGGCTGCAGTGGCAACTAATGATGTTTGTCCACTTCCACCTTTTTGTTTGTGGCCTTTGCCACCCCATTTCTGTTCAATTGGATCCCACTTGTGACCTCTTGATGGTCGTTCCGGTCTGTTGCCACAATCGCATTTGTATAGATGCTCGCAAGTGCATTTGGGTGCTTTCTTGGCCGCTGCTGAAGATTTCTTGTCTTTCTTGCCCATGATATGATCTGTTTGGATGCCTAGCCAGCCTCTGTAACTCTCTTGCTTGCCAGGAAATGTGTTCAGAGGACCCAGCGATTGAATTGGGGGGATGCTTTTCAAGTTCATTTATTGTTTCCGACGTTTTCTTTGCAATTTTCCATCGGCTGTGCGTGAGTGTGCGTTGAGAGATTTTTTGCGCGGCAGGACGCTTGGCGTCCTTTTTCTCTCTTTTTCCTTTTCTCCCTT
>Ga0115005_10003595_pt1 | contig 12381 bp, 10 predicted proteins | sample ArcOceMetagenome_FD_87163 | JGI IMG/M metagenome (GOLD analysis project Ga0115005, IMG submission 87163) | Marine eukaryotic phytoplankton communities from Arctic Ocean - Arctic Ocean - Greenland ARC118M Metagenome | ecosystem: Environmental > Aquatic > Marine > Oceanic | place: Arctic Ocean... | reverse complement strand
CCATCGATTACGTAGGCAGGAAAATTGATACCTGATTCTATATTGGCTGTATTTACGCCTGCTTGGGAGGCGAGATCCTTGACTATATCTCCGGCGGTTTTACTTTCAAATGTTTGCTCAGTGAAGGATCGCAGCAAAATGACCGCATCAGAGTAACCATGAATGTGATCGCGAGTAGACCCTTGTTTGGCACTATCTACTTTGCCCTTTGCAACTTGTATTAATTCCCCTTCCTGATCGGCATAACCCAATTCGATGATTCCATCATCTTCACGTTCAGGCTTGAAGTGGCCTATGTTGCCAAGAATTAACTGAAATTCATCGCTGGCAACGTGCATATCCAGTCTCACCAATAAGTCTACCAAAGTGCTGGCTTGCGGCTCATCTGTGGTGTCGACTAGTTGCCCACCGACAGTGAGTTTATAGGCGGGCGTCAAACTCATGTTTGCTCCTCCTGACTTAAATGTTTTACTGCAAGTGAGGCTGACCTGCGTATAAAGGGATCCTTACAGTTCCTTTTAAGCCTATTTAGTAGGGGTTTGGCTCTTGTTTGACCTGAGGCTGCCAAACACTGAATTTTAACGTTGCATGCTGAGATATCTTCATCATCAAGATTATCCATTAAGAGCTCAGCTGCTTTATGTGGATGGATTTTGACTATGGCTCTAGCAGCCGCTATGCGGAATACTGGATCTGGGCTGCTAAGATAACTTGAAGCCGTGTCGAATCCTTCATCAGCACCAATTTCTCCTAAACAAATAAGTGCGCGTTGGTGAATAAAATTAGCTTGTTCTGAGTCCATTAGTAATTTTTGTAATAACGGCACAGCTTTTTTTTGCATTTCAATTATTTTAGGCAGGCCGAGGAATTCATCATCAGACATTAGTTTAATCAGCCTTTTTATTTCTCTGATACTCATACCATCACTCCAAAAATTCCAGAAAACCGCTGTCATCCATGGTCTGACATTGGTCAGGCTCAAGGCGAACTGTGTTTGGAGTCGCAGGCAATGTTGTGGTGCCTGCACCTGTCATTAAATTGTTTGCTCTGGCATCGTGTGGTAGGTGTAAAACATGGCAAATTTCGTGGCCAAAGGTGTATTGACTTGCAGAGTCAGCAACTGAAACACCAGGCTGACCTACTGGAAAAGCGGAACAGCCAAACAACCCCATGCTGTTGGAGCGAACAAAATAAACCAGAAAATTGTGGGGGCAAGAGTCGCGTCCTAAAGCAAACAAAGCAATTTCTTCTGGATCTCGGCTAGCATTCCCACCTATGGTCAACGGGCAGTCGGTTTGAGCAATATCCAACAGTGCTGGATTATCAATAATTATTGAGGATGAAATTCTGAACTCAATCCCGCACTGGGCCACAACTCTGTTAGCTGTGGTCATATCAGCAGCTATGGTGGGAGTCGCACCTTGAATGGTTATGGTGCAGAATTGAAATACTCTGCCGCGCACCTGAACTTCAACTGCACCAGCATCTAAACTTGGCGCATCGACCGATAATTTTAGTTTACCTTGTGCTCGGCACCTTATGGTTTCTATTGATTTAGGGGCTGCAAAGGTAATGTCAGCTCGAGGGATCGCATCGGGAATAGCCATAATAGGGGCAGGTGAAACAAATGCATTGCCAGATGTACGATTTAGCGTTAATGGCAGGCTTTCAAGAGTCACACCTGCTTCAGTCTCGCTTTCGAGCGTCACTTGAATACTATTTGCTGAAATCCCAGCAATAGTCACTCTAGCTCTAAACAAAGAATCCCTTTGAGTCCCAAATAAATCATTAATGTCAAAGCTGGTGCGCAGGCGATTTAATACGCCTTCTATCTGTACTCTTGTTTGTGCTGTGTTAAAGGGCGCAACATTATTACTGAGCATCACCTCTGCTGCGGTGATCATCACGCGATCGCCGTCTTGTTCAACTCCATCTATGCCTAATTGAAAGCCTGTATCTAGCGCGTTATCACTAGGAGCGAGAGCCTCTGCCCAAAACACTGTACCCACATGATTGGGAGTGGAGGGCGCAGCCACTACTTGAGGGATAGCTTGATTAGCTACTACCTGAGGCAGGCTCAAAGGTGTTTGTGCAGGAGTGGCAACTTCTTCTGACGCACTAAAAAGTTGAACTTTGTTACTGATAGCTTGCACAGATAAAGAGCCTGCGAATGTTTCCGGTAATGCTCGGCGCAAAATAACCATGGCACGCGTGGCTTGTGCTGATACATTTTGAACCTGCAACATTCTACCGGGCGCTATTTTGTCGGTGTCGCTTAATATTAAAAGTTCATCAGCCACATTCGTTTGACTGCTGCTTATGCCCAAGGTGAGCAACACTGAAGTTGTTTGCTCAGATGCGGCGCGGCCATTTTGACCAGACACTACTATTTGTAGGGTCAGAGTGATGTCGTCTAATACATCGCTAGGATTTGGACCACCTTCACAAAAAAGTGTGACGCCAGCTAATAATTGGGCATCAGTAAATAGGTTGTCGTTGCCGTCAAATTTTAAGGCTATGCCGCCCGTGGCCGCAGTGAAGAATAATATTTTGTCATCAGGTGAACGGGTAAATATACCTGTCCCAGTAAATGCTTGATCCACGCTAAGCACCGCAGGCTGACGTTGCGGATTGGTGTGCTGACGTTTCACTACTATGCTAGGCGGAACTACAATGCTTGGCATAATATTGGCAAGTGCTGCAGGCACAATGATGACATCAAAACTATCTTGATCTGAGGCGAGTCTTTTACAAGCGAAAGGGCCCTTCGCTTCTTCTATAGGTTGATCATCGCATCGGACAACCACTTCACCTGTGACTTCTAGTGTGAAAATACCGGGGCGCTTGTGCTTATCTGCAGCGGGGTATTCAAAACTACCATCAGCCTTGGTCGTGCCCTTTATTCCCGTGCCGGCGCGGAGGCTTCCTGAGGTTGTGGGTATTTCGCCATCCATGAACTCTCCGTCTGGAGCGATAATAGTATATTGACCAACAAAAGGTGTGCCGTCTTCAAACTTTATTGAACCGCGCACCATAAAAACAGGTGAGGGCTCTGCAGCTTCCCGAGGCCAAGGATCGCGAGTAGACGTGCATGACTCTTTGCCAGCACCCACATGAGGCTTAACAAAGCAGCAGCGGCTAGATACGCTACTATCGTTTAAACACCATGCACTATTAACGGTGCCAGCAGTGGGTTTGTTAAAGGTATCGGGTTGCACCACGTCACTAGGTAACGAATCATCGTTAATAAACAGAAATTCAGTACGCCGGTTAGGACGCCAGGCGAAAGTAACATCTCTTACTGGATCGAGTTCACTGCAGCCTAACCATTTTAGGATCTCACCAGAACAGTTAGGTAGAAATTGACTATCAGGGATAGACAGGTTTTTTAAACGTAAATATTCTTGAATTAACACCGGCCAAGTAGAGTCACCCACATCACCGTCATCATTCAAGCCGTTTTGACGCTGAAATTCTCTTACCGCAACATCAGTTGCCGAGTCATGGTTACCACTGATAGCGCCGCTGTAAAATCCTAACTCTTGTAACATTTGTTGATATTCACGCGCGCCCCAACTATCTCCCAAGCTGGCTCCAGATACTCTAGGGCGGCGGATATGATCCCACTCGTTTATGGCTGCTTGGTTGTCGTCGGCAAATCTGAGAACTGAAAATGCACTGCGTGCTCGGCGTTCTGACAGAGCTTGATTGTAACTGGTTGAACCTGCTAGATCGGTGTGCCCTAATATCACCAGTTTAAGGTCAGAATTAGCGTGAGAAAATTCGCAGACTTGTTGTAGTACATCGAGCATACAAGGTTCAACGAAAGCGCTGTCAAAACGATAGTGGATCATAAAAGTTTGGGCGATTTTGACGTCACTTCTTAACACTATGGTAACGCTAGTGGTTTCTCCGGCACGCACTTCTGCTTGAACGTTACCTGTCATTTGTGGTGTATCTAGTACCACTGCTTCACAAGTATATTGGCCTGGTGGAAAATCCTCTTCAGTCCAAATATTGTTATTGCGGTTGGTTAAGGTACGAAATAAATCTGTACCGTCAGTTTGCGAACCTCTAACCGTGAGAGACACTCGGCTAAAATCAAAAGCACTGTTGGCAACTACTATTACTTCAACAATTAAGGTTGCTGTTTCTGTGATTACTGGAGGGATAATTTCTGGAGGTTCAGTGGGGTTGGAAGGTGCCGCCGTAAACTCCCGTAAGGTAAAAGCGTATTCAAAACGGTTAGGTTTGCCGGCAATTTCTGTGACTTCCATGTCTTCGATTAGCACTTCATCGATGTCGGTAGCACTCATTATATCTGAGACAAAAGATAAGGGTTCAGCCGCTTTAAACTTCTCACGTAGCGCTTTTAATCCAGTTGCAGGATTTTCCACAGCATCTTCTTTAACACTCACACCCGATAACACCCCTGACACTATAATTAACGTGCCACGGCGCCCTTCTTGTTGATAGAAGTTACCTTCCAAAGCCGGTATTTCATGCTCAGTTAAAACCTGATCGGCATCTATGTTGAGTTGTTGCACTTGCTGTAATTCAACGTCGCCAAGCATGGGTTTGATACGCTCCATGATACTGTATGTCCTTGCTATGAATTAAGCGTATTCAAATGCCCAATAATGGCGTCTAACAATGCGATGATTTCAGTCTTGATCTCATCAAGAGATGGCAAAGCTGTTACTACGTCTGCCACTGCTAGCACATCATTGATTTCGTCAGTGTTATCAGGTAGTAAATTTTTTGCTGCTTCTAGAAACGCCTTAATCTTTTCAGTAAATTCTGAAGCTTCGGCTAATCCCGGAATAGTGCTGACATCGAGGTTCTCTATTTCTGTCTTTAATTTATTAATTAAATCGATTAACTTGCTTAACAAGTCATTAATTTGATCCGGAATGATTGCTTTTAGCGCCGCCACCGCAGGTTGGATGACGCTAACATTTTCATCCAGAAAATCTTTGAAATCCTGTAATACGTCTTTTAGTTCCTCGAATAAGTTTGTATCTGCCATGGTTTTATTCCTCTTAAACTATGGGTTGTTTGCTTGATTAACACTTTGGTTGAATTCACGTAGTCGGCCGAGAAGGCTGCCAAGAGGCTCAAGAAACTGTTCTAAGCCTGTAGGTAATGACAGACCTAAATCTAGGCCGGCTACTAAGTCTTCAAGTAAGCTGTTTGCATCCTCTAAAATGTCGCTGTTAAGTGCTGAAACGTCCTCTGGTTCCAATGGCTTAATGTGTTCACGTAGAGTCAGTACATAGGCAAAACGATTAGGTTTGCCTGCTAATTCTTCTAGCTTAAAATCGTCAATTAACATCTGTTCAATGTCGGCATCAGCAATGATGTCGGTAATGAAGGTTACTGGCTCAGCGGCGTTAAATTTGTCATCGAGCTTTTCAACAAAATCGAGTGCATCATCACCAGAGGCAATGCCTGCTAACATTAAACAAGATGGTTTTCTGCCCATATTCTGTAAAAAGCTTCCATCCATGCTCGTGGCTCGATGTTCAGCTAACATACGTTTGTCATAGCTACGCACCACTTGCACTTGAGGCAGAGCTAAGTCATCTAACATGGGCTTCATAGATCCGCCTTTTGCTGTTCTTTATCAAACGCTATATCACACATTGATCCCATGCCTCCTGGCTTGTTGGTCGATGATACGCTTCAATGCTTCGGCAAGTTTTTCGTCATCCATGTCATGTTCATGAGGTGCGAACAACTGGGTTTCGTGCTTTAGGGCAGTGTGTTTACCTGATACTTGTAGTTGTTCGTTGATCATTTTACTGACCGGAGGAAACTCAGGTTTAGCCATTTCAACCTCAGAACCAAGAAGCGTAGTTGGTCGTTTGTCATTAGTTATTAAAGATGAAGGTGGCTTCACAACTTGTTTTTGTTGAGGTGCGGCATTGTCTTGAGGCGAGATGCTTCTCTGGAATTTAGATTTGACTATTTGATCGACAAAACCTGCTGTCCCTTTGTTACTGCTATCACTATGCTTCTTTAGTTGTTCAGTTTGCTCAAACTGACATTGCAACAAATCGAGAGAAGCTTGGACATTAAGATTGTCAGTGACTAATGTTTGTTGCCACAAAGGTAAAGTGTTGGTCGCGTTTTGAATGATCGAATTTCGTTGCAATTGACGTTTCTTTCTGCCGAGTAAGGAAACATTGCTAGGTACCACTCGGTTGATGATTTTCTGAATGTTGCGGCCTATTTGCTGTTGCCACTTTGATGAGTCGCAGGCTTGCGCAGTTAAGGTCTTCGATTTGTCTGATGTGCTTGTCTTAACAAATTGTTTATCACTTCTCGGATTTTTATAGCTAGGCTTGGACAACAATGTAGGGCTGATAACTTGTTCTGCCGAACTACTTTTTTGCATCCAATCACGCAAAAATGTCACTTTTGCAGTCTTTTGTTGCAACATCACCTGACTAAGCTGACGCTCTGCCTTTGACTCTGATTTTTGACTGGACCTCGCAGACTTTGTTTTCTCTTTATTCGTGCTGGTTTCACTTGCAAATTTTTTAGAGGTGTTTGTCCAAGTTTGCTGAGGATTTGTTTTTTTCTTGGCCGTATCAGTTGCTGGTGGAGCAGGTTTTCTTTGAAAGCTTGGTTTGCTGGCCTGCTCTTTTGGATCATCAACGCTGGTATCCACTACCAAACCTAAATACTTCCCCAACAAAGGCTCATGGTTTAACTGTGGTTCAATCTTGATATCTTTGAGCCATTGATAGCCATACATGGCTGAATAGCTAGATTTCAATGTTTGTGACATTGATCTTTGCCAGCATTGGGGGGACGTAGCACAAAACATTGCCTGAGACATGTGTTTGTGTGCATGGCCTAGTTCGACGGATGGGATCATGCTGACTGCTCAGATTGATTGCTCATTTGCAAAAACATCAGAATTTGGCCGATGGTCATGCCGCTTACTTCTTCAGGTGTCCAGCCAAATTCTTTAGCTAAAATAAAACAAGCCTTGGCCAAAGGTGCTTGCACCATTTCTTCTAAGGCATTGCGTGACGCACTAATACCACTTACCTGATTGATCTGCTCTATTAAAAATTTTGCCAGACCAGCAGGTAGTTTAGTTATTTGTTCTAGCTCCATTTTAGGCGTAACTAGTGCCCGCTGGATCATTAACGTAGCCGACAAATTCTCGTCTTGATTGGCCGCTTTAGCTATCAACTGTAAATCCCTTACCGTTAGAGGTTGAAGCGTTACTTTTGCTTCTTCATCAGAGGTGTTGATTAAATCAGCAGGGATCACAATATCGTGCTGTAAACTGCCGCCTGCCAGCAAATCGTCACTGGTTAAATGCATGACATCTTCCTTATGCGTCTATCGCTACAAACTCTGGTACCGCTGGAACAGCACTTTCAGAGTCACGGATATCAATACTCTTCGCCTTAAAACTAACCTGTTCCATAATGAAGTCGTCTTCTGGCATGCTGTAGCTCCAGTTTTCGAGTTTAACGCCATTTACCACCAGCTCTGCCTGTCCGGCTATAGAGGTATCTACCATTTGTATGGTTAAGTTAAATTCCGGTTGGAATATTCGTTGGCTTTTTGCTTCTTCGTTAAAGGCTTTTCGACCCATTAATAAAGCAAGTAAGGCTCCGTTAATATAGGCTCGATCAATCGTTCCGCTTATATGAATGTTACCTTCGTGCAAGGACGTAACATGACGAAAACCTATCTCATGGAATTCCTCCAAATCGGTGTTGATACGCAGGCAAATGCCTGTTACTCGACCTACCGCTTGTTGAATTTCGTAAGTTGCTGCAATACGCTCGGCATCTTGTCCCGGCAGTGTGTCTAATGGCGCAATGGTCAAACTGCCATGAGCGCCGGTTAATACATTAGAAATTGGCATTTTCTGAAACTCCTATTCGAGAAACCTTATTCAAGAAACATAGTGACTTTGATAAAGTCGATGCTAAAGGTGGGTCTAAGTACTAAAGTGACCCGTGCAATGCCTTTAATCTCTTCGTCACGTGTTGCAGAGACTTCAAGCTCGTAACTGATCAACTGCTCGGCGTCGACCATTTCAGTTAAGAAACTGTTAATGGTGGAACGCATGGCGCTGCGGACCCTGTCGTTATTCAATAGCCCTATGTATGAGTTAGCAGCAGAACGCACCCCAAATTTGGCAAAATCCACTGTCCGTCGGGTAGTGATTTGGTGCCAAGCGGTATTGGTTGATGAAGTGATCCCTTTAACTACTCGAAAACCAAACTTGTTTTCCAATGCTAAAACGCGGTTTTGTACCAGTTGAATAAGTTGCGAGCTGGTGTAGATCTGCTCTAAACCGTTGACTGTGAGTTGTTTGTTGGTAAGGCTTATGTGAGAAGAAAAGCTTGATATCAAACCTGCTACCGCTGCTGCTGCATAACCGCCAGATAATGTTACCGGTCCACTGTTAGTTCGATCTGTGGCTTGTATGCCTGGTGCCACATAAATGATGCGGTCACTATTGAGCTGATGTCCGGCTACGTCATCAACAGATGCACCAGCATCGCTGCCAACAACACCAATTCTTTCACGCTTGTTTAAGTCTGAAGATGCCACGTTGCAATGACCTGTGAGAGCAGTACCAATAGTCGAAATGGTTTGTCCCGCGGCAATAATTACATGAGCTGGCTCATTGTTGAGTAAATCTAAGCCTGCGACATAATTTGCAGCAATCGTACCGTTGTCACCTCCAGTAAATACCTGAAATTCCTCGGCGCTAGCAAATTCGCTGGGTAACTCTGCACTATTAGTCGCTACGGTCGCTTCAGCAAAGCTTGAATTAGCATTAATATCAGCAACCAAATCATTACCACTAGCTACATTATAGGACTCTTCCGCTCCATCACGTTTTAGCGTGACTTTTACACTACTAGCGGCGCTAACCACGTAGGATGCGGTTACTACATCTGCAGCTGCAGGTTCTTCTCCTGCAAAAAAGGTGAGCACTCCACTTGCTCTGTTAATCTCTACCTGTCCTGCAACAAGAGGGTCACCGCCATCGTATGTAACAACCAGTAGATTGGTTTGTTGGGTAGCATCACGAAATACGCTAATTCGATTCCTGGCGCTTTCTACAACCACTGGATGAGTCAGAGTGATAGGAGCAGGGCCGATGTGTGTTTCGTTACTGATAAAACTATTATCATCTGCTGCGCTGACATTGACTGAAATGTCGTTGCCCCAGGTACCTGCCGAGTCCGCACTTAAGGTGACACAATCGCCGCTAGCGGAACTTAATAACAAGTCTGCGCTAGCCACGGTTCCAGAAGCAACACGGATTGCAATTACATTCTGAGCAGCATTGCTAAAAGCTTGCTCAAGTGCGCGCGTCAGGGTGAGTTCGTTGGGTTGATTGTTGGTGAAGTTGTCATATTCACCAAAAACGGCAAAAGCGTCTGCGAGATTACCAACACTGATGGGCGTATCTACTGCACCGCGACTTGCTGTTCCTATTATGCCAATTGTGCCAATGCTTATTCGGCCAGGGATGATCAAACCTTCTGGACGTACCTCAATGGATACGCCGGGTAGTATTTGCTCTGCCATTTATCATTACCTCCGTGAACCACAACGTAAACCGTATAAGTGTGGCCAAGTTGTATTGTTAAGTTAGTTTTGCTCTTAAATACAGCACCGCTTTCGAATCGAAAGGGGCGGCTTGATAGCTGACCCTGAAAACATCGTTCTTTTGGTTTAGTTGTATGGGTTTCTCAAAAATAGTTTGGTAAGCCTGATATTGATCAGGGACGTTATCTTCATCCCAATCTCCTAGCTCAAAGTTGCTGCCCTGAAGTTCTAAAACACCTAAAAAATCAACGACAGATGCAAACAAAATCCGCGCATTGTGATCTGGGCTGGTTGGGTCGGTTACTGCATCGATAAAGTCAGCTAGGTTGGCGTAAATATTGGGAGGGGTGAGATTATCTAAATTACTTCTTTGCAAAATAACCTGATTGCCATTCCAGCCACCAGGAAGGTATGCGAGTGCTGATAGCCCATAAATTTTGTTAGTTTGAGTACTATTTGCAGCTATATATAATGACCACGCTTCTTCGTCATCCCAGCGTTGTATTGCGTCGGTGACTGTACTTACTTCCTGAGAGGGAGAATTGTTGTGTTCAAGATCATTAGTAATTGGGATACGATGAATAATGCTTAATGCGTCATCGTTGTCTTGATATCTATATTCATACAGAACGTTCAACTGGGATGTTTTACGCCAAGCATTTAAGTTAGAAATATGCTCAGACACATTACCGCCATCGCTTTTTAGCTTGATAAAACCTTGTCCGTGTAATGACGTTTTATCAGCCAAAATACGACCTTGTAAGTCGTTCATTTCAACTTCGATGGTGTCTGGGTTGGTATCCCAAATTTGCAATTGTAAATTGGCATCTAAATGCCCTGCCTTAATCGCAGCAATGGGGTATCCAGCTCGAGTATCTGTGGCAATACGGTTTCCAATAGCTGGGTTCTTTTTTGCTACGGACAAAAACGATACTGTGGACGAGGGTAGGGAACCACCAGAAACCGAAAGGTAACTACTTAAGGTGCTAATCACGTCATTCATTACATCATTTAAAGCTGGTTCAGGCATGGTCCCACCCCAAACAGACAGGCACCAAATGTTGTGCTGCTTGACGGCATCCAAAGACTGACAGTGAACTAAATGTTGCTCTACAAATTTCCTTAAGCACTTCTCTGGTCGCTCCTAATGTTAGTTGCATGAATGATTGTTTAAACTAATAATCAACACTAAGCATAGGTTGTTCCAATATTTAACTCATTGTTATTTATGGCAAAAAAATATTAGGCGGGTTAAGTTTTACCCGTTGTTGTGGGTTAAATATCACCCGCTGAATATGACTTGCACAGAATAGCTAACCTGAAGATATTAGTGTTGATTTGTCTGAAGGAAATTGTGGAATGGAGCAGAAGACGATATCGAGTTGTTTAAAAAAATTGAGTATGTGCTTCGAAATGTAATATAAGAACTATTGGAAACTAACAAGCAAAACTTGCGTAGTAGCCTCGAATGAGACCATGCTTTTTTAACAACTTGCCAAAAGCTCTTCGTTCAGTACCGGCTAGTTCTGCAGCTTTTGTGACATTACCCGCGGTTTTTTTCATCATATTATCAAGATAGTTTTTCTCGAAATCCATGACAATTTTTTCTTTTGCATCACGAAAATCCAAATCAAAAAGCGGTTTCATTTGTGATAAATCCGGTTGCTGCTTTGAGTATTGGGATTCAAGATTGTTAAGGTATAGGTTTGCAGTATCAGCTAACAAAATTTCTTTCAATAAAGCATGCTCAAGCTCTCTAACATTGCCTGGCCATGAGTAGCTATACAGATTTTCCATTGCATCAGGATGGATAGTTTTTTTAGGAATACCGTGTATATCACAGTGTTTGTTAATAAAGTACTTTGCGAGTAATTCGATGTCTTGCCCTCGGGCCCTAAGCGGTGGCAGATGTACGTCCATTATATTGAGGCGAAAAAATAAATCTTGGCGAAATTCATTGCTGCTTATTTTTGAGCGGATATCAGCATTAGTCGCACAGACTATTCTTACATTAGAGTGAAAGGACTGATCAGTGCCAAGAGGTTTATATTCCTTTTCTTGAATAAACCTGAGTAAGCTGACTTGGCCTTTTTGAGAAAGTGTGTCCACTTCGTCCAGAAATAGCGTACCGCCGTCGGCATGAGCAATTACTCCTCCGCTGTTTGACTGCGCGTCGGTATATGCTCCTTTAACGTGACCAAAGAGTTCGTTTTCAATTAAGGTGTCAGGAATTGAACCGCAATTTATTGCTACAAAAGGTTTATCACGTCGATTGCTTAATTTATGAATAGCATGCGCACAGAGTTCTTTGCCTGTTCCGGTTTCACCGTATACAAAAACTGGTACCGAAAATTCTGCTATTTTTTCAATTCGCTGTATAACTTCGGCAAATATTGGTGATTGACCGATAAGAAGATCTGCTAAATATTTAGATTTTTTTTTCATTGTTAGCATTCCATGCAGAATTGTATAGTGTCTACTAGCAAGGATATGTATCTTCTGAATGTGACCCCTAAAATCAACTTTAGAAAATACTGTATCTATCTGCAGACTATATAAATAGTGGCTTCAGGCTAAAAATTATAGGAATACAACGTTAATTATGAAAGTTCGAAAGTGCATATAAAATTAGGTTTTTAGGCTTATTCCTTATTAGCAGGATTAACTTGTTGAAAGAGAAAGGAAATACCCAATTGGGAGAGGGGAAGCATTAAGTTGAGGTTTGGGAAAGTCGCAGTTAATTGTGGGTTTTATTAGAAGGTAAATATAATGTTGCTT
>Ga0115005_10003593_pt1 | contig 12383 bp, 6 predicted proteins | sample ArcOceMetagenome_FD_87163 | JGI IMG/M metagenome (GOLD analysis project Ga0115005, IMG submission 87163) | Marine eukaryotic phytoplankton communities from Arctic Ocean - Arctic Ocean - Greenland ARC118M Metagenome | ecosystem: Environmental > Aquatic > Marine > Oceanic | place: Arctic Ocean... | reverse complement strand
GACCACCTTTATCACCCAGTGGAGAGAGAACAAAGACAAAACATTAACAGATTCATGCAATAACTGCCAGGTTGCAGAAAACGTGATCAAAGCTATCGACCTTATTTTAAGTGAAGCTCTCTCCCAGTACGACTACCAAAAGATTGAGTGGTGCAACGACTATATTCAAGAGATCAGAAACATCATGGTCCAGAAGTATGCTGACATTTCTCAGGATATCTTCACCTACATTGAAAACTACACTCAGTATACGCCAGAGGAATTGGAGATTGAAAGAAGAAAGCCAGCTGGAAGAAAGATCGACGAGAGTGGACAGAAGGCAGAGTTCCTTCTGTAGAACACCAACTCAGACATTTCACTGGGATTGTGGGCCAACGTGGCAGGAACAATTCAGACTGTTAGGAAGGTAGAGTTTGACTACTTCAAATGCGGATTCCCCCACCAAAACAAAAGTTAACAACTATTCATGAGATACATCTGGACTAGTTTTGATTACGTATCGGGGCCAGAGAACATCAAGAAGTTCGATGACATTTGTGTTGGTGGAGTAGTTTTGAACCGACTTAACTAATACCCTGAACCTCCTCGTGGCATGATGAAGTGGCAGATGAGAAGGATCCAAGATATCGGCGAAACCCTCAAGGAGATTCCATATCCAGATCCAACCTCCACCGCTGTGCAGACCGATGCAGTTCCATGTATTTACATCCTGCCAGAATACGTGCTCATCACCGACAATGACGAGAATAAAGTTGGTGTCTGCTGGGACGAAAGGATGCAACAATGGTCTACTGATTACATTGAAGACCTCGACTACCACAAGAAAGAGCTTGAGTTATGGTTTAAAAACACTAGAAAGTTTACCCCAATGGCTTACCTTCAGCACAAGTGTACTGACTTCCCATACGATTCATGGTATATCAGAGCAAGTTGCTTTGTTGACTATTGTTACAAAGAGAAATTACCTTGAACATTGAGATTCATCCTCTTTACGTTCAGTTGATCGAAATGGAGCAACCAGAGTTCAAACGCAATTGCATCCAGGTATTTTGCTCAAGGAGTTGTCCAAGTGCGGTATCCATATGCTTCCAGAGGACGCTGATGCCGAAAGAGGTGGCATTCACTTGAAAAGCACTGCCACTGAGGAGAGAGCTATCTTGGATATTTTACAAACCTTGAAGGTATTCGCCTTCCAGAGTCTTAAAAGTGGTCTCAGGCTGCTGATCCAGAAAACATTGTGATCAGACTTAGAGAAAACCCAGACAACGACAAGGTATTCCTTGAAGATGATGAGTCTGAATGGAAGGCAGTCATGTGGTGGAGCAACAAGGTGTCCTACGTCAAGTGCAGAAACTGCGACGAAAAGTTCAACGATGAGATCGCTGATAGACAAGCCACTCACTCCATCCTTCCACTCGCAATTAATGGAGTTCAATCTCAAGCTGCAGTTGACCAGTGCCAGTATTATCACGACATTGACTTCATCGATAACGTGCAGAGAACCTTGATACTTCTCAGGTTGCTTGCATTCACAACCAATGCCTATGACAAGAGAACTCTCGAGGAACAACAGCAATGATTAATTCTTACTCATTACTTTCGCTTAAATGCATTTGTTTTAAATATATAAAGACATTAATAATAAATAAACGCAAATGATAAAAGAGTTACAAAATTTACTTAAAAATTTAAACAGATTTTAAAAGGGTGTTTAAAAAAATTATCATGGGGTTTTGGGGGCATTTCAATTTATTTTAACCCGGAAATTTTTTCAGAGAGTAGACTATGATAGTAAACTCTGGAAATAAATAATGTAAGTGTTCGGGAGAGTCAGTCATCAGTCCTCTGTCTGGGTAAAAGAATGAAAATCAAAATGGGGAACACAGGACCATGACACAAATTTATACTATTATAGCTAAATTAGACAATACCACGACGAAAAGCTCGTTGTAAATTTGTGTTTGAACAACCCAATCTTTTGCGAACGCACGAACGACACGTCTGCCTCATCTCACCTATCCCCCCCGCACCCAACCCACCCATGACCGACCCATGATTGATTTATTGATTCATTCAACAATACCCAAATACGAGTAAGATTGAAGATCAGCAGAAGGAAGACACTTACATACAGTACTCGACATTGAACATACCATATCTATTACCAATTGTATTTGAAAGTCGTGAGTGCGCTACATAGCTTCACCTAAAACCAGTTCGTCCTAATTCACAGCAGGTTATTTGCAAGATGTCTGGAGCAAACAGTCACCGCCCAAAGGCCGGTGTCGCCCAAGGCAGCGGTGGTATCTTGCGCAACTCGTCAAGGCAGACGACATTTCAAGGTGCCAACCGAAGGAAAAAACGCGCATCTTTCTCCGAAGATATGTTGATAGAATCCAGCGCTCTCCGCGGTATAGTCGATTCGTCCATGAACTCTGCTAATACTTCCCAGGGGTCAGAGCGTGATGAAACTCAGGGTCCCAGGAAGAAAAGACCTTCGTGGCATGAGCCATTATGGCGGATCGCCAGGCCTCGGTTGCAAACAGCTAAATCGGAGGGCCTTGTCTCCATGGGAAATGTCGAAAACGGATCGGCACAGAATGTGACTGCTGAATCCCAGACGCAGGCTAATGCAATGGAGATGCGTCCTGCCTTCTGCAAACCGAGCAAGGCGTCAATGGATTGCATGAATTTCATCTTAGAATCTTGCATATGGAACGTGCTAGTTTTGGTGTTCACGCTCGTCTTATTGTTCGGAAGTTCAATCCAATGGTTCGTTGAAGATTACGAGGATGCTTCATTTGATGTTATATTTTGTGTTACCATGCTCTTTCTCTTTGCCGACATCATTTTGACGTCTTTCGTGGATGCTGCTTACTTTCCCCTCTACTGGAAATCATGGAGAGATTTCGAATGCGGTAGTTTCTTGTTCTGGTTCGATGTCGTCGGTGTCGGATCCTTGTTGTACAATCTCTCATTTGTGTGGGGTGTCAACAGTAAAGCAAGAAACGTGATCATTGATGTATCCGGTGGGACTCTACAGGAATTCAACTATAAACAACTCGTCCATTTGGATTGGGTTCTATTTTGGACCGTCGTCGTGAGAACCATGAGGACTGCACGATTTCTTAATATTACGCCAGTTCTCAATTTTGCCAACAACTTCTCTGCCAGATCTAGGTCAATCCTTTCCACACTTTTGACAAAGATCAAGCATGTTAGATCCTTGAGGTGCTTCTCGCGTAACAACCAGAACAGGACCATGAAAGCACCAGGCGTGATGTCTAGTTCACAAATAAATGTCCGTGATGAAACAATGTTTAAGATGCATGTAGACAACGAAGCTGCTGCAAAGATTCAGAAAACTTGGCTGAGCTACAGAGATTCTGAATCTTACTATGATTCTAGTTCCCAAAGATCACACCTGCGGAAACAAACGGAGAGGATTGCGCGTCTAAAAAGAAATGATCAAAACAAGGCATCACATAGAAGAATGCACATGATGGCCAACAGTCGTACTAGTACCTTTAAAACCAAGAAGAAAAATACGAGATATTCAGAGATTGGCCTCGCAATGAATTATATTACGACGAAGCGAGTTGCAATCGGTGTCTTTTTAGCGATTCTTTTCCCACTTCTCTTTACCAATCAAGAAAAGAATATGACGGCGCCTCTCGCCATGGTATCTTTTCATAATAGTTTAGTCTTGTGGAGGAATCAAGTCGCTTGTCCGGAGTTGTCGTCTGAATCGCCGTCTCCCTCGGCCAGTGAAACTACGAGTGTGAGTCCTTCTTCTGTTCCGACGGCTTCTCCCTCTCAATCTCCATCGTCAACGGATGAATTCAAGAGAGCTGCAAATTTTTTTGCTCAAAACGCCCATGACATCAGTGGAAATCTCCTATACCTGTCTCAAACCGACAGCTCGGTCCCGGAAGAATTATTGTACGAAATTAACTTCACAGAAGCCTTTGGTGTTGCATTCGATGGCAATTCACAGATTATGAACTATACACTTTCACAGTGTATAGTAGATGGCACTAATGGTACCAAGCAGATTACAACAATTGGAGTATTTGACATTAGGGCTGATAATTTGATGATGGGTAGCGCGACTCTACTTTTCACCATTTTTTTGTTGATCATCTGGTTCCTCGGCTTAGTTGTGTTCGCCGGTCCAGTTACAACTCTTGTAGTCATTCCGATTGAAAGAATGATCCGCCTCTTGAGTATGTTGGTCAAGGATCCATTGGGTTATGAAAATTCTCCAGCATTCAAAACATTTGCTTTTGAAGAAGACGATCTTGCGACACATACTTGTTTTACCCAGGATAACTTGAAAGGTATGGAGACAGCATTCTTGATGAATTCCATATTGCGCATTGGTTCTTTAATGAAAGTGGGTTTTGGTGCTGCTGGTGTCCAGATCATTCGCGACAGTTTGACAGACAGCAACAAAAAGAAGAAGAAAGCTTCGACTGTAAGCTGCATCTTCTTGTTCTGTGATATCCGCCAATTCACTGATACATCTGAATGCCTTCAAGAAGAAATCTTTCTTTTTACGAATAAGATTGCTCAAGTTGTCCACTCGATTTGCCACTCCTTTGGTGGGTTCGCCAACCAAAATAAAGGTGATGCCTTTCTTGTTATTTGGAAACTAGAAGATTCTGGTCCCAACAAATTAAGTGCACTAAACAAAGAAGCGGACAGTGCTTTATTCTCCGTCGTTCAAATTTGTATGGCACTTAATTACGATGATTATTTCCTCGAAGATATCAGCGAGGAAGGAAACATGAAAATGAAGAACAAATTTAGCGGGAGAAAGGGTAACATGGTACAGGTACGAAGTGATCTTTGATCTTTTTCAGTTGACGCGAATAGCTTTAAAAAATATTGCTAATCTTCACTTTCATTTCGTTGACAGATTGGTTTCGGTTTGCATGCCGGAAAGGCTGTTGAAGGTGCGATTGGATCTTCACGAAAATTAGATGCAACTTACTTGAGCAATGAAGTAGAACTTGCAGAGTTTCTGGAGTCCAGCACAAAGAAATATGGCGTCAATGTTCTAATGTCTGGTGCATTTTTTAAGCTCTTACACCCTAGTAACCGAAGACGATGCAGGCAAGTGGACGAGGCATTCTTTGCCGAAGAGTTTGATGAGGAATTTGATCCTGACCTTTTTATTATTCCTGAAGAAGAAGACACCACCTGGATGCAGATCTACACGTATGATTTTGAGTTGGAAGTTTTACGAAAACTGCGCGATAGCCAAAGCGAAGATGCCCAGAGTGAGGCGCAATCTTCATCAAATTTATCGGATAAATCATCCTTTAGGCGTTCAATTTCCACCGACCCACGATTCAGCAATGGGAATTCTCGCAGGAGCTTTTTCGGAGGGGCGCCGAACAACCCTGCAACTGTGAACAGGAGAAAGAAGTTTACAAGGGTTGCAAGGCGTATAAGTATTTTCGGTCCTCAACAAGAGGCCATACCAGAAAACTTCGTTGCAGATTTTTTTAACGATGAATCAACAAAGGGTAGGGATAAACTCATACTTCCTTCGGGCCCTCAACGATATCACTCTTCGGTTTGGAAATCAGACAGCATGACAAAAATTCGCCAGAAGTTTACCCTTAAGTTCTTCCACAACTTCGAGCTGGGCCTCAATGCATATCTTGAAGGTGACTGGAAGGAGGCTAAAAGACAATTTGAATTCATGGCACAGCGCTACGACGATACACCTTCCAAGGTTCTGCTTGAGAAAATGTCACGTTCAAACTTCATTCCACCATACAAATTTAGATTTTTACTTGGTAGGGTGTAATTGTGTTGCATCCTCATTCATATCCATGGATAGAACACTTCTTTTCAAGGGTCTACGTTGAGTTTTAGGATTACATGTGTGTATAAAATAAGAATTATTTTGAATGGTACGTGTAACTGAGCTGCTATCATCTTTTGTGGCTTTTGCGATTGTATGAGTCCCTCGTATATGGTAAAAGTGAAAGTACACGTACTGTACTGCAAGTAAAAAAATAGATATGTGTCCAAACTACCAACCAGTACACTCTCTAGCAAAATCGAACTAACTCTAATAATGCAATTACCCTGCAGACAGACCAGACAGACAGACGGACAGACATCAATAGAAATATCATCCGACCATCCGACAGAAGAAAAGACAACGAAGAACGACCACACATAATTTGATCAGATCACCAACGCAACCCTGTCATCAACTTTGTAACAAACAAAAACAAACAAACGGTAACATTCAGATGGCATCATGTGAATGTGGCCCAGTTACCGTTACCGTTGTTGCCGTTGCCGGCTTTCGTCGTAGTCGTCCCGTGATATGCCGCCGTTTCCGTGTCTCCCTTTGTTTGACGCTCTTGTTTTGTACCACCGTTGCAATGGCGTGGGTAGTACCTGCACCCGTCCGAATAACGTCTAACGGTATCAACCCTAACCGATTAACGACGCCCAAGAAGTCCACGTCCACGTCAACGTCCACGCGACTAGACATGGAATGCACAACACCACAGGCGGAGGCAATCATGTCGTCAGGTTTAGATCCCGAAGAGCTTTCCTTATTGATGGAGGTGATCTCCCACGAGTGTCAGCAGCTGGGCGTAGTTCTATCATGTGACGACATTGACACGTCCATCATTTCCGTATCGGCACCAGTTGTCACGTTGGAGGCTACTGGTGCCCTCGGCCGCGTCCTTTTGTTTAGGGCATCTGGTTTTGATCCTGACCTTTTAGAGGATCTCGAGGGTGGGATTTGCGAACAAGTGGATCTGCTGCTGTGCGGTAGTGACAGTGATGAAGAATATGATGATGAGGAAGAATATGATGATGACGATGACAATCCCCCCATCTTTCTGAAAGAGGCAGTTCTGATTTATTTCCAGACCGACGACGAATTGGAACTGAAACTGTCACAACTTGAACTTGTTGCAAACAAAGACGATAATCACAACGATAATAATGACGACTACTGCACTCGGTACCTGTCAGCCATCGTGGCACAACACGTCCAAGAATATGAAATGGCATCACCCATTCAAACACCAGATATATACAACAAACACAAAAAAGAGGAAATATCGCTGGTGCCCAGCATCCATGTTGAAATGGATGGTGGGTATATTTCATACCCTACACGTACGAGTATGGATACCGATACCAGTACGACGCCATATTGGGATGCGAGCACCCTGCTTGTATTTGACAATCTTGTTGACCAAGACCTCCGAAAGCGTTTGTTGGATGTTGTCATTGGGGAGGATTCGGAGTCAGACCACTATGATGCACGCGATGGTCCGAATCCGGTCCGATGGGTGCGAGGTGGCCTTCTGGATGTTCCTGATCCCAATGATCCTCCACTAGAACCGGAAGAAAGTGACACTGAAATTGAAAGTAACGCTGACGCTGGCGCTGATACTGACAACAGCGGTGGCGGTTGGGGACTCACAGACGAAGGCCTCGAAGAAATTTGTTTTGAACACCACGACGCCGTTCAAGAAATGGAGTCCATCCTCTCGAATCTCTTTCCTGATTTTGTCGTGTCTCGTCTACCAGAGACTGTCCTCGGATGCTCCGTCACACCCATGACTGCCAACGCACCCACGGCCGGGGACGTGTTTGGCTATCACATTGATGCAGATCCGAATATTACCCCCTCCTCCCCTTGGACAGATGTGTACGGTCGGTACCCCAATCGAGCAGCGGGAAAACCGCGTTTCATGAGCTGTCTCATTTACTTGAACGACGAATGGGACGGGGATAAGTGGGGGGCTCCGACTCGCTTCGTTGACGTGCCCACTGATGAAATCAGCGATTTGAATGTGTACGATGTCAAGGCGGGTCCTGGCCGTTGCATCATTATGGACCAAGACATTGGGCATACTGTGGTGGCGCCAAGTGCCGCTGCTGGGAAACGGGCTCGTTATTCGCTGGTGTGGAAACTTATTCTGCATCCCAAGACCGTTGGACAGGACATGAAACATCTTGCTGGGGGGAGGAAATCACTTTGGCCTGAAACAGAATGCTTTGGCAGTGCTGCGCAAGAAAATCAGTAGACGAGAACTTCAGTCGTTTTTACACTTTGCACGTTGAACAGCGTGTGATGTGGGATATATTTTTCATTCCAATACGTTGCAACAGAACGCAACGCAACGCATTCCAATAGAGTGGTGATAGGTGAAGTTTCTTGAGACACGACAAAAAAAATAGAAGCTTGTACACGATAGAGACCTAAAACGAGGAAATCATGAAACAATTGTCATCAAATCCGTTGACGATACGTGCATTTACTTAGCTCCATTGAAACGATTCTTTATCACCAAATGTTTTCATATGGTTGAAACTCTATGTTCGTACGTGTAGAAAGTTTCAACTCCTACACACCACGTACGTGTAGGGTGTAATTATGTTTCATCCTCTTTCATATCCATGAATATAACTTCTGGAATGTATGCCATATCTTATCAGCGCTTCAATGGTCTACGTTGAGGTTTACGAGTACATGCGTATATAAAATAATTAATATTTTGAATGGTACGTAACTGAGCTGCTATCGTCCTTTGTCGCTTCTGCCAAACATCCAATGATTTATTTATGTTGTCTGTTTCGTAGATTTCTCGCACTGCGTGTGATTTATGCGTTGAATTGTAGATATTGGAGTAGTGCAGAAAGAGAGTTTGTCTATGCAATCATTCTCAGCGGAAAAGTGTTTGTTGTTGTCTCATGAATGACGACTTCGACATTATTGGGGGGCATAATGTTTTTGTCGCAGATTCAAGATCAGGTTCAAACTTTGGAATTCATTTCTGCCCAAAAATAACCGAAATCTTCGAATTCATTTCTCATCCAGAAAGAACAAAACGAGTTGCAACCATGAATTCCTTCCATTTAATTTCAACAACTCCTGCAGTTTGGTCTGGAGATCCTCTCACAACAGTTGAATTCAGAGTAACCTTGCCATCAAACCTTGGCGTCGTCAAAAGTGCCAATGCAGTCCTTGTTTTGCTCTCCAGTAACAATCAACGTTCAGAGAGGAGTGATGATAGTATCAGACGTGCGAAGATGGAAGCTGGAAAACAGATGCGTATGCCAATTGATACCTTTGAGTACGATCATGCGAGCCCTCCTGTACTCATCTTTCAGAATCAAAGGATTTCCGGGCCATTCGTGAAAAGCACCACAAACGCAGAACAGTTGCTCTGTTCGTATTTGAATTCCAGCGAGGAGTACGATGGTGGCCACTGCCTTCTCAAAACGCGAATTGATCTCAATAACCTTTCGACGCAAATCACTGGTTTTGCTCTTCAACTGGAATTCAGCGAGCAGCAAATTATGACTCTTGATAATCGCCATTTGAAGCCTCTTGCACGTTCTTTCCAAGAACGTTCAAATGTAATAAAGTGAGTCGTTCGTTGAAACAACAAATTATTCTGGAATGCATCAACCTAATTACAACAACTCATACTCAACCGTTTCTTAATCACAGCATCACCAAATTGAAGCTTTGCATTCAAAATATCACTGCATCGGTAAGTGTTCAAGAACAAGAAGACAAGAGTGAGATGGTTGAGTGGTATTCCAAACATGGCGGCGATAACACTTCCATTGACATAATGATTCATATCAAGGATGAAGAAGGGAGAATTGTCAATGACTACCCAAAGAAACTGCCTCTCAAGGCAGAGTTGGTCTACGAAGATGGAACTGCAGTTTTGCCCCTGCCTGACAGTATTAAGAAATTCATTCCAAAAGGCCAAGTGTACAGAGCCATGAGACCCGAACCATGCCTCGGAGAGGGTATTGGCTCTTGCCATTTTGCATTTCGCATTGAGTCGGTGATCCAGAACCACAAGCCGCACAGAGGTTTCAGGCTGAAGGTGTATCCATCAATCTTGAGCGGAAGTACTGACGTTGCCGGTGGTTTGATGGAAGAGATCATCGTCGTCAAGTCCAGGCCTTCCGATATTAACAAGATGAAGAAGAACAATATGTTTGTTGGTGGGAGAAGCACGATTCTCCAGAGAGCCATGGGTGGTATCCCGGTCATTGTTACAAATGCCAACACGAACACCAACACCAAGACGAAATCAGAGACCGCAAGGAATACGAGGAGGAAGGCGAACGTTTGCTCTGACAAGAAGTTCGATCCAACTGCTCTACGAGTACGAGTTGAGCCCGAAACCAAATTCAAGGTGGACGAGGAATCCCGTTCCATTCTCTTTGACGCATCATGCATGTCGTTATTTTTCACTGGCAGAGGAGACACTTGTCTTGCTTGCTCAGAGAGCCTTTCAGCCGAACAGGGTCTAAACCCAGCAGATCATAAAGCGGACTGCAGTTTATTCTTGGTTTTGGGTCCCATCTTGACAAAGTACAGTCTTGAAGGCTCTGGTGGGGATCATGAAATTTGTAAAGTGTGAGGGAGACAGAGAGTGAAAAAGATATATACCTTGTAGCAATGCCAGTTATTTTATCAAATCCATACATTCATTTTGCATAATAAATATAAAGATACATGTCAGATATTATAAACATCTCGTTCCACTCTGAAAACATCATTTCTGTGTACGTGTACGAGTACGCATGTACTCTTTCTCAAATCAGCAATCAGCAATCAGCACTCATGTGTACACTTTTTAGTATTCATCATCGTCGTCATATTCATTTTGGGATTCTTTTAAACCACCTCTTTTTCCTCCTGCATATCTCGATTTCATCTTGATACCGTTGACACCCACTCTCCCTTCCTGAAGGTCTGCGGGCATTTCACTCCCTTCTGGAATCTTGATACCCTGGTGCATACCGAGAACATACTCAAGCGCCTCAGTACTGAAATCTTCCGTATCTCCGAGCTCACCAAAGCCCCTCACATGGTGCAAGACATTGCGATTCTTGATAATAACAAGCGTAGGCATCATAACAATCCCAAGCTTGTCCACGAGGTAAGAAGCTCCACTCCCCGACGCTCCATCTACCTCACACTGATCCACATTAATCTTGATAAATCTCGTTTCCACATGCTTCTGCGCCAATTTTTCCAAATGAGCATGAAACACATCACACATCCTCGTACTAGGCCTATGAAAATGAACCACCAGCCTCTCGCTCTCCTTGCTCGCATCAAAAAACGCCTTGGCGGTATCTGCCCCGTGCTGCCCCTCACCAATCGCAGTGTAGGAACCGTGTCCCAGGGCTCTCCACTTTTGTTTCTGCTCTTGGGCCTTTTTCATTTGGGCGATGCGGCGCTGGCGGATTCCTTCGAGTGTGGAGTCCTTGGCTTCGAGGAGGGCGTCGTACTGTTTTATTTCTTCGATGATTTCTTGTTCTTGGATTTTGGCATTGATGTCGATTTGTTTTGTGAGCGCTTGGCCGATGATTTGATTCTTTGCTCCGAATCCGAGATCCATTTTGTTACTAGTCTATTTATTGAATTGAATTGAATGCTGTGTATTGTGTATGGTATGGTACGGTATAATATCGTATCGAGTGAGTAGTATTGATGTAATACTGCTGGTAATATAATAGGCGGTCACAATGCTCCAATGCGTTCAAGGTTCAAGGTGACGATTGACGAATCAATCGATTTGTTTGAAAAATTCAAACTGAAAAACGACGTCGGGACTCATCAATCACGAGTACAAGCATTCAAATAAATTTCGGGAAATTAAAATTTGGGTCCTCATTTTTCCGCATACTGTATTGAATATCATATTGATACATACCGGGGTTATGACTTTGACTTGATGATTGATGCTACTATCATAAAGCTAGAAGACTGGATAGCTACTCTCGTAGTGCATTTATAAAAGCTACACATAGTGTAAACGTACACGACGTACGTGTGTACCGTACGTGGTGGTGTACGACGTGTCATTTTAAAAATATGTACATTTTTGGTACACGCGTACACGTACACCACGTAACCACATACATGAGCATCAGTAGAGCATACAGTTCTTCTTCTTCTTCTCCTAGTGATTGCACCCCAGTTGCTAGCTAGTATAGTATGATGTGTGAGGAAGAAGAGAGGGAGAAATTTGGATGTACAATATTTTCGTAGTAAAGGACGAAATTAAATACAGCAAAAGTGGCGCCAGTAAATCTCCACGACAGTTAAAAGAGTAATACCAGCATAATTAATTTGTGAGGGGCAAGAGAGAGCAGAGGGCGATGCAATGGAAGGTTGGATGTATTGTAATAAGCTGCACATTCATGGGTAGGGACAGCGCCACCGTAAGCAGGAACGACCATACAATCATGACAGCACCGCTTCCCGTCTGCTCAGCGAAGTTAAGCATGATCTGGCCAGGTTAGTACTACGGTGGGGGACCACGTTGGAATCCCTGGTGTTGTTCTTT
>Ga0115005_10003592_pt1 | contig 12383 bp, 8 predicted proteins | sample ArcOceMetagenome_FD_87163 | JGI IMG/M metagenome (GOLD analysis project Ga0115005, IMG submission 87163) | Marine eukaryotic phytoplankton communities from Arctic Ocean - Arctic Ocean - Greenland ARC118M Metagenome | ecosystem: Environmental > Aquatic > Marine > Oceanic | place: Arctic Ocean... | reverse complement strand
GCTGGGTCTTGATGGCTTCCGTGAGTGGAACGCTGACTTCGTCGCTTACGTCGCTTACAATGTTGTGATAAGATTCACCACAATCATCATCATTCATGGTCTTGGACAAGGTTTTGAAGAGAGTCGCAGCTTCGTCCGAGTCGTTGAAACTGCTTCTGCGGCTCATATTATCTACTACGCACATGTTCAATATTAGTTTGTTGCGAGTTTGGGTTTTGAGGAGGTTCAAGGTGATACAATTAAGTATTATCTCTTTGCTTTACAGTGTAGTTGGTAAATTATGGTTCTTCAGCCTTCAGCAAGTTGGCACTATGAGCGGAGGAGGCACGATTGAAAAACTAATTTTGATGACCTATCTGATGACCCATCAATTCTTTTTCTGAGCATCATCGCATCGGCGTAATTTGGCCCAACGCGGAGAATTTATTATATAACATCTTCGCTCTTCTTATACGAAAATACTTCATCCTACGATTGAACCTATTGTAAAAATATCCGGTTTATTACTTATGAGTAAAGTTATTAAAAAAAGACGGCATAATTTTGGCCCAACGCACTTTCTTCATCAAACGATTGAACCTACTGTACGTACTGTATTCATACTGTATTGTAAAAATATCCGGTTTCCGTTCGGGTTTCCTTACTACTTTATTATGAGTACAATGGAGAATCCCCTATTTTCAAATTTGACACGTTTCTGAGGAAAGAATTGTATCCGTTGACGTATGTCGACTAAAATGAGCTGCGTCGTTTTAAGAAAGTACCGTGTAAGCTGACAATACTTGATGTTTGCATTGCAATCTACCCTTCAAATTCAAATTTCTCAAGAATAGTAATAGGGTGTGGTGTGAAGTAACTCATCAATGGCCTAAACTGTGTATTCCTTGTATCAATAAGTCTGGGTAAACCTTTGTCGTTTTCCGTCACGAGCAACGCGTGAGTGGAGGGTTGAAATCACATCTTACAACTAGTACGTGTGTCGTGTGTAGCAGTAATCTGCGTATATAATTTGAAATTGCATTAGTCAGAGTTTGAAAAAGTTACAACTCATACCAGCCATGTCCGTCCGTCCGGTCCATACGATTTCGTTCGTGCTTTCGCTTTCTTTCTTGTTATACAGTACCTACAGTACTGCAAGCAACCACCGTAAGCACTACTACTGTACTGTAAGCAATCACCACAAGCACTAATACGTGTACTACATAACGAGTTCTATCTGTCATGTTGTGATTGGTAAACCAGATATTGCAGCTCATAATGGTGGTGACGCTGACGTTTCCGTGCTCAGATTCATCGCCTTGTGCGCACTTTCAAAAATTCCTTCAGAAGCTTATTACTCCAGATCTTTTGAAATATCTCTGAACGGGTTTTTAACTTTTCCTTTGAACAATTCGATCAATACACGTTGCTGCAAAGTTATACGTCTTTGTGGACAGAAGTGAACCAAGGAGCGTTTCATCATCCCAAAAATATTCATGGTGAATAATGTGCAGAATGTGTCCCTTCCTTTCTTCGTCCTGAACTCGTGTTCATGTTGCAGGGGCGGGAGGGGAGATAGATACTAAAGTTTGGCACAAGACTCAATCCAGAACAATCACATCTTCATCCTGTCGGTTCTTCCCAGCTTGGTGTGTTTTCTGCCGTTGCTGCTGTCTCTGTCGTTGCCGTCTCCTTCTCCTCCGTTCGCTTTGTGGACTTACCGGCACTGGAGCGAATTCACCTTCGTCCATGGCGCATAAGTCTACAATCTCCACATTACTCGCGAGAGCAGTAGCAGTAGTTGCGGTTGTGTTATCGTTCTGAATAATCCTTATGTGTTTCCTCCTCTGTCTGCTATTGTTCGTAGGTGTAGGTGTAGGTGCTATATTTGAAACTGGATTGGTCTGGGTTCTTGCAGATCGAGATGAGGCCACCTCCATCTCCATGTCTACGTCCACAGGATAAGATGCAGGCCTTGAAAATAATGAGGTTTGACTCTTTTTCTGTTGCGATTCATCACTGTCTGAATCATCATCGAGACATATGACGTCGTCATTTGTTGGTGGTACGTGTACGTCTGTTTTTGTATTCGACGTTGTTGCACTGATATTACTTGTATGTGTACACGTAGTTTGGGCGTTTGTATTTATACCAGCAGGTTTACCCTCACTTGGTCTTGTATTGATTTCAACAGTGTATGTAGATACTGCATTTGTAGATGCTTCAACAACACTGTCACCTTTCCCCCCTGCGTCCCCGTCCACATCCTCGTCACTATCATCGGAAAAGAGCATGCTAACATCCGCATCTATTTGTTTCTGTTGAGGTTGATTCTGTTTATCTTGGGCATGACTCCTACGTGTACACTCGCTTGAAATCCTTATTTCACCAGCATCTATATTATTCATATCCAACAGGAGATCCTCATTGTTAGTGTGAGTATTCGAATCCTCGCTTTTAGTTTGCGTACGTGTAGTTACGTGTACCGCCGGTACAGATGTATGTATGACGGCTGGAAATTTCCACTTGGAAAAGTCAATTCGTGGAGTGAATAATGGCGGTTCCGTGGATGTAATACAATTAAGGAAGTCGTCGCCTGAGTATACATCCTTACTATTCACCGTTGGAATTGAAAGATCGTCGTCGCTTTCACTTTCAATTTCAGCTGTACGTGCACGAGTAGCTGATAATTTTGCAGCTTCCATGATTGAAAATTTGGATTTGGTTGCATATGATTGCTGCGCCACTTGCGATGGATGGTAAGGTATTGATCACTCACTGCAGTACCCGGCAGGTATGAATACTGTGCACTGTTCGTATAACTCTATTCTTACAAAGAGTTGTCGTCGGTCCATGTGTATCGTCGTCGTGCGCTCTTTTTGTTTCCATTTTTTCATTTTTGAAAAATTTGCTTGCTTGGCGCCAAAATTTGAATCACCGGGGGGTTGGTTGTGCGACAACACTGCTACAACACTGCGACAACTCTCGTATGATATGTAAAAGCGAAAGTATCAACATCTCAAGGAACTCGAGGAATTCAAGGCAGAGTTTGGGCGTTGCCATGTATTTTTTTAGCACAAAGAAGAATAAATCACTTTGAGGTTGATGCTGCCGCACGAGGAGCTCTTACCAGGCAATCAAAGAGGGAAGAACACCACATATAGTTCTATGTCCTGAGCGCATTCAGCGCCTTGAAAGCATGGGGTTCGACTTTCATAGTAGCTTGAGCATCATTGCTAGGAGATCAGACTTAATGTTCAATCAACGCCTCAGGGAAGTTAAAGAGTTCAAAGCAGAGTTTGGGCACTGCAATGTGCCTAAATTATCTTCAAGCAAGAACAAGAAGTATAAATCACTTGGAGATTGGTGCTTCCACACGAGGGGCTCTTACAAGGCAATCAAAGAAGAGGGAAGAAAGCCATATATAGTACTATTCCCTGAGCGCATTCAGCGCCCAGAAAGCATCGGATTTGAGTTTGAGTGTTAGAAGAAACCTAATGTTCAACCAACGTCTCGAGGAACTCGAGGAATTCAAAGCAGAGTTTGGGCATTGTAATGCGTCTGCAACTAAATCATCTTCAAACACAAATACTTATAAATCACTTGCAGGTCGGTGCAGCCAAATGAGGAGCTCTTACAAGGAATTCAAAGAGCCACATATAGTTCTGTGTCCTGAACCCATTCAGTGGCACCATACTATATACTGGTGTCTGCGCCAGGTATACCTTCAAAGACACCGCAGCATGTGCGAGTATTACCATTGCTCATTAGACTGATTTCGAGCGATGCGAGGCAACAGATAACTAACTTAATACATGTTGGCTAAATTGAAGATACTCACAATGTGAAATCATAAAAGTAAGCAAAGTTTCATTTGCTTCCCAAACCAAAGAGAAAGCGCAGATAATTTGAGATGCAAGAAGGTTTTGCTCTTTTCGGTATTACTAAAATAGGTCTCCTTCTTGAAGTCCAAAAAACTACTGTAGTCGCGACCCAGGCAATCTGTCCGTCAACCGACAACTATTTTTTCTTCTTCCGGTTTCTTTTTTCTTCTTTGCGAGCTTCAAGCTTCAAGCTCCTCATTTATTATCCATCCAACCTACAATCTGTCTGTTTTCTCTTGGATAACAAATCTAAATCTGCCACGATGCCATCAACAAATGGTAGCAATGACAAATCAACACAAGGCATAAACATCAATGATGCAATGTCTATCCTGACATCACGTGCCAAGAGTGGCGGTGAAAAGGATGCGCTTCAAGCCGCTACACCTGAACTCAAGAAACTAGGCCAAACCCTTGATTTGATGAATACACAGCAGTGGACCAGGAGCGCCAATGATAACGACGCTTCCAATTGCTGCGACACAAGCGATATTAATGAAACGGAAGAAAAAAAATCTAAGGCGAATGCCGATAGAAGTGATGGCAATGCCGGTGACGATGCCGGCGATTCTACAAAGCCAAAACCCGATACTGATCAAGCATCGAAACTCCAACAAGAATTGTCAAAACAGTCCCCGCCCCAGCTCTTATCCACCCTTTTCAAACTTCAAAAAGAACGTGTTGCCGTCTACTCAGAATTCAACGCTGGATTAGATATCGTTTTGCAAAGCGGGAATCTAACTTCTTATCCCCATTTAACCGCCAGCATTACTGCTTCCTTCATGGTAATATCCAATTCTATCAAAATTATACAGCAATTGCTTCAAAAGGGTGGAAAGAATGATATCGCGGGTTTCATTCAGCAGTTGCAGCTTTTGGAAAAGGAAAAGTTGAATCTTAGTGCTGCGCTTCATTTAGAAAAGATTCGGGAAAGGAACGAGAGCTTAAATGAAACTGATGGCAATGGCGATGAAAGGATATTATCTTTATTGAAAAAGGGTGTAGTTGACTTGGAGAAAAAAATTGCAAGCTGCGTAGAAGATATTAATGAAGTTTTGGAGGAATTAAGGTATGCAGGTCATGACCTGGAAGAATGAGCGGCTTCCTCTGAAGCTGCTGTGTTGAAAGACCAAGGACGTGTACTGCTTACAAGCGTTTTTTAGTTCGGTGAGAAATAACAGAAATATCTCTTTCCAAATCAACGCGGAACTTGAACACTATGCTTTTGCGAAGTTCCACTTGTCCAGAACTACACGTACGTGTAGGCGGAAAATTCTACAGGAAATGATTCAAACAACCTACGTACTCTAAAGGTCGAAGATATACCAGTACACGTACTCACATTCGTACGTTCCTACTGCACATTGAAGTTCTCACGATGAGCTGAACGATTGAGAATAAAACCATGCGGTGTGATATTGTGCAAGAAATTGAAAATGTGAGGACAAATCCAGAAATAAATACTGTAGTAGCCATCGAAATAAATAATCACGGATAACTACCGGGTAACATTAATTATAACTGACGTACTTTCGCGCAGTTTTTGCTCAAGATCCCAAACCATTGAAAATCCAGATCTCCGACTCTTCGATCTCATCAGAACCAATCAATGGTTTTGTTGACGCTATTGCCGGCTATTGGCTGCTTTAAAATCACCACAAATTTTATTAGCCGTTGTTCAGACAGAGCTCTGAGTTAAAGCTTGATAGTTCTACACTGTTCCAAATAAACTTTCTTGCATCAATAATGACTATTCTGCATTACTATCGTGAAACGGAGCCCCCTCACTCTCTTCTCCCATCTGTGAAGGAACAGCTCAAGGCGCTTAACCTTGGAGAAGATGCCGACGCCATCCAATCCATCGAAACCGAATCATGCTTCAACGTGCAGACTTCCGAAGCGTTTAGCGATGAACAGACAACACGTCTTGTATGGCTTCTTGCTGAAACTTTTGAGAGACAAAAGCTTCGTCTTGAGAAATCAGCATTTGATTCTAAAGAGGGTACAATGGATTTGGAATATGGGCCTCGTATGACCTTCGCTTCAGCGTTTTCTTCTAACGCTGTGTCTATCTGTCACGCATGTGGTCTTTCCACTGTTGACCGCCTCGAACGTTCCAAACGTTTCCGTTTTACTTTGGCGAAAGATCTTACCCCCCGTGCCAAAACTGTCATTAATGGTATGCTCCATGATCGTATGACGGAGGAACAATATAAAAAACCTATCAGTACTTTTGATGTTGATATTGTTACGGAGAAAGTTGCTATCATTCCTATAATGGAAGAAGGCAGAGCTGCTTTAGAAAAGATTAACAAGGAGAAGGGATTGGGATTTGATGACTTTGATTTGGATTACTACACAAACCTTTTCAAGGTATGTACAACACATTGTCTTGAAACTACACTGACTAATTGATTTCCCGCAGAGGAGGTATAAAGAAATGGACTAATGAACAATATCAAAACAGGATAAATTGAAACGTAACCCAACCGATGTGGAATGTTTTGATATGGGACAATCCAACTCTGAACACTCCCGCCATTGGTTTTTCGGTGGTAAAATGATCATCGACGGAGTTGAAAAGCCCAAAACATTATTCAAAATGGTGAAGGAAACTTTGACAGAAGAAAGCAAACCGAATTCTATTATTGCATTCCATGACAATTCTTCTTGTATCCGTGGATACGAATGTGATGCCTTGAAGCCGGAGAATGTGGGCAAGGCTTCCATTATGAGTGTACAAAAGCAGACTCTTCATCCTATTTTGACTGCCGAGACGCATAATTTTCCATGCGGTGTAGCTCCGTTTGCTGGTGCTGAGACTGGTACCGGAGGACGCCTCAGAGATGTCATGGCCACTGGTCGTGGAGCTTATCCTATCGCTGGAATTTCAGCTTACTGTGTAGGTAATCTTCAGATTCCTGAATATGATTTGCCATGGGAAGATAAGACCTTTGTGTATCCTAATAATTTGGCTTCCCCACTGGACATTCAAATTGAAGCGAGTAATGGTGCTTCTGATTATGGAAATAAATATGGTGAGCCTGTCATTGTTGGATGGTCTCGTTCGTTTGGGCAGCGTCTTCCCAATGGAGAGAGATTTGAGTGGGTGAAACCTATCATGTTTTCTGCCGGTATTGGCCAGATGGATGGAGGTCATACTGTAAAGGGTGCACCTGAGAAAGGTATGCTTGTTGTAAAGCTTGGTGGACCCGCATATAGAATCGGAATTGGTGGCGGTGCCGCTTCTTCTCGTGTACAGAGTTCTGAGAATGCTGATCTTGATTTCGATGCTGTACAGCGTGGTGATGCTGAGATGGAGAATCGTATGGGACGTCTTATGAAGGCGTGCTGCGATCTCGGCGACAAAAACCCAATCATATCCGTACATGACCAGGGAGCGGGTGGAAATGGAAATGTATTGAAGGAGATCGTTGAGCCAGCTGGTGCCGAATATGACATTCGCAAGGTAAGTTCATTTGAAAATTGTACACAACTTGTAAACACGGCTTGCATCAGAAGGGCTCAAAACGCATACTTTTTAATTTAGGTTTACCTTGGTGACAAGACCATGTCCGTCCTTGAAATTTGGGGAGCCGAATACCAGGAGAATAATGCTCTTCTGATCAAACCCGCTGATAGGGAGCTCTTTCAGGCCATGGCAGATCGCGAGAATTGTCCCATTCGTGTTCTTGGAGAGGTTACAGGAGATGGGAAGGTCGTTGTACGCGATTCACAGGACGGCTCAACCCCCGTTGATCTTCCGTTGGAGCTTGTTCTCGGAAAGATGCCTCAAAAGACTTTCATCGATGACCATGTAAAGATGAATCTCACACCTTTGAAGCTTCCTGACGAAACTACTGTAATGAATGCCGTGGATCGCATTCTTCGCCTCGTTACTGTTGGATCCAAACGATTCCTTGTTCACAAGGTCGATCGTTCTGTCACGGGACTCGTCGCTCAACAACAGTGTGTTGGGCCATTGCAGTTGCCTCTTGCTAACGTAGGTGTTACCGCCCACACTCACTTTGGGACAACCGGGACTGCTGTTGCGTGCGGAGAACAACCGCTCAAGGGATTCATTGATAGTGCTGCTATGGCAAGGATGACTGTTGCAGAGTCTATGACCAACTTGGTATGGGCTAAAATTTCTAAGATTTCCGATATCAAGGCTAGTGGAAACTGGATGTATGCAGCGAAACTTCCCGGCGAGGGAGCTAAAATGTATGACGCCTGCGAGGCCCTCAGAGAGTCACTCATCACTCTTGGCGCTGGTATTGACGGTGGTAAGGATTCTCTTTCCATGGCTGCTCAGTGTGGAGATGAAGTGGTCAAGGCTCCTGGTGAGCTCACCATGACTAATTACGTCACTTGTCCGGATGTAACAAAGACTGTTACACCTGACTTGAAGTGCCCTGGCGGAGCCACTACTAAGTTGCTCTACATTGATCTTGGAAATGGTAAGGCCCGCCTTGGAGGCTCTTCTCTTGCGCAGGTATACAACCAAATTGGCGATGTCAGTCCTGATATTGAGGACTTTGTTATGTTCAAGAAGGCATTTGAAACCACCCAAGATCTTATCGATAAGCGTACCATCTTGGCTGGACATGATCGCTCTGATGGAGGTCTGGCAGTGACTCTTATGGAGATGGCTTTCGCAGGAAACTGTGCAATCACAGTAGATATCCCTGAGGCGGACGGATCTGGAGAATTTGGAACTCTTTTCAACGAAGAGGCCGGATTGGTAATCGAAGTATCTGAATCTGATGCTGAGGGCGTAATTGCAGCTTATAAGGCCGTTGGGGTTCCCTGTGTAGATATTGGAACTTCATCTCCTGGAGATTCGATTAAGATTTCCGTTGGAGGAGCAGCTGCTTGCATCGACGAAAAGACCACTGTCCTTCGTGATGTTTGGGAAGCTACTAGTTTCAAGCTTGAACATCGCCAGAGGAATCCTGAATGTGTTGCTCAGGAGGAAGCAGGACTTAAATCTAGAAAGGCACCCGAGTGGAAGCTCACATATACCCCGGAGCCTACTGATGATGCCACCATGAAGAGTGACAAGAAACATAAGGTAGCTATTATACGTCAAGAAGGAAGCAACGGAGACAAAGAAATGGTTGCAGCTTTCGTTACGGCTGGGTTTGAAGCTTGGGATGTCAGTGTCAGTGATTTACTTACTGGTAATATCACTCTTGATATGTTCCGGGGAATTGTGTTTGTTGGAGGATTCTCTTACGCCGATGTTTTGGACAGTGGAAAAGGATGGGCAGGTGTCATCAAATTTAACGAAGGGGTATACAAACAATTCCAAGATTTCCGCAATCGTAAGGATACCTTCAGTCTCGGTGTATGCAACGGATGTCAGCTTATGGCTTTGTTGGGATGGATCCCCAACAGTGAAGGACTTCCTGAAGAAAAGCAGCCCAGACTTTTGCACAACCACAGTGCCAAGTTTGAGAGTCGTTTCAGCAATGTGAAGATCACTGAAGGTCCAGCTATTATGTTCAAGGGAATGGAAGGATCATCTCTCGGAGTATGGGTCGCGCACGGAGAAGGACGTTTCCATTTCCCTGAGAAATCCATTCACGAGAATGTAATGGCAAATAACCTTGCTCCTCTCCGATATGTCAACGATTCCAATGAGATCACCCAAGAATATCCTTTTAACCCTAACGGAAGTCCCGATGGAATGGCAGCTCTGTGCTCTGAGGATGGTCGCCATTTGGCTATGATGCCTCATCCAGAACGTGTGTTCACAACTTGGCAATGGCCCTGGACTCCTGAGGACTGGAAGGATCACAAGGTGGGCCCCTGGCTCAAAATGTTCCAGAATGCAAGGGAATTCTGCGATCAATAATTACTGTGTCCGTTAAAACCTTATTCTTTCGGAACGATAACTCTATTGCTATAAGTTATATTTACATTTTCATCGAAAATTGGTTAAGGCTATACACGTACGGACGTGTACTCACATTTCATATTTTCTTGTAATGAAGGTCGAACGTAGCACACCGCCAATCAACGTGAATAACGTATGAATTTGTCTGCGTCTTCGACCTTTGAAGTACGTAGGTTGTTTGAATCATTTCTTATTAAGGCTGCTTCCTGACGATTTTTACATACCCAACTCTTCTCTAGCTGATTTCACGAAGTCAATTGCTTCGTCCCAAGATTTTCTAGGCATGTTTTTGTTTTGTTTTGTCACAAAAGATCCAATAATTATCATTGCAAATCTCTGGTAACCAACAAGCGCACATATCTCAATCGCAGCTCCAGGTAGGACATGGCGTCCAGCCAAACCAATTTCGTGAGCCATGAAGTCTTCACCTTCATTAGAGTCAAAAACGTCTGCAACTTCTTCGCCTTTCAGCCCAAAAGCTTTACAGAGGGATGATCCTAGCACCCTTCGCACCCTTTCCTCCTGAACAAGCAATTTCTTTAGACATGGAATTTATTGCTAATTCAATAAATTGGTAAAGACACTTTCTTACCTGTTTCTTTTTTCGTATGGATTCTACTTCTTTACCATCCTCGATAACACGCTCATCAAGATCCGAAAAGTTGTGCAGGGTTATCTTCAATAACCATTCAATAGACTCGTCAACATTTGGGTCAGCTTCGCCATTGTTATTCGCTCGTTTTGGGTGCAACGACGTCTCTACAATCTTCGCAAGCCCTCCTTCTATCACATTGAGGTTCATGTCACTGCTAATGGATTCGGCTGGTCTACTTTCTGCAAGATCCTTTTTGTTGCTTAATACCAAGAGGGGCTTTCCTTGAAGATATTTATGCCCTAAAGATTGTTTTGCAACTGAAAGAGTTTCTTGATAGATTTGATTTGAACAAGCTGAATCAATAACAAATATTACCGAGTGTGCGTCATGGTAATAATTACTCCATATACCACGGATTCTTGAACTGCCTCCGATGTCGAAGAATTTTATCTTCGTATGATCATTTAACGAAAGGATTTCTGGTCTGAAGCCCATGCTAGCTTTCGGCTTTGGATTTTTATTTCCTTTCAAGACAGAGATGAGCGTTGTCTTGCCACTTCCACTAATACCTATCACAAGGACACAAAAGATTTTGGGATGGGGCTTGTCGTTCGTAATCTTGTAATTTGCTGCCTTTTTTGTGGCAGAATTCACCCTATCTTGCATCACTGTTTGAAGGTACCCGAGAACGTCACGCTGCGGTCTATCTTTGAGGAGCATCCCAATCAAGTCAGACACTATCGAGGCGATTCCTGTAGCTAATACTATGCGATCGACACCTCGTCTTCTTTTTCCGTCTTTAGGCTTAAGCGAAAGTTGGTCATTGGCAACGTCTCCGTTGGGTGTTTTGAGGAAATTGAGGAAAGTGATTGGTATCTCGTTAACATTTAGTGCCGTTTCGAGGACGTGATTAATAGCGCTTGAAAGTAAAGTATTGTATCTACGTGTACGAAAGAAATTTGAAAAGTGAGCAGGTGATTGGTAAGAACTTACAGGTAGATTTGATTTGGTATAGAATATCACTCACTTTTCGAGGTAGGCAGTAGATGCGTCATTATAAGAAGAGCTTTGATTAGACTTTTTGAGGCAATGTTGATTGTAAGGAGATGGACGTTTAAGGAGAAAGGACTGCCCTACTCCTACTGGTGCCGTCCTCGGTCTTGGAAAAATAGTGTTAGTGTTTCTTATCTTTGTGAATTAGTTCAAGCTTGACAAGTTGTCCATCGCTCACCTTAGATCTAGTTGTTTTAGTCTAGATGTTGATTTACGCATCCTGACTTTTATCATCCATTTCAATATAGCAGAAGAGGTTCAAGGCGAGGAGGAGAATGGATCAAGCGAATGAATATTTCGAAGCAATTTCGAATTCGAAATTTTCATTTGAAATTTGCGGAAATTGTTACTTTAGAATCCTGTGTGGCAGAGGGGGACCTCCTTGCTTTTCTGGCCAAAGCGTAGTTTGACAGGTTATGATGCCCACTGTCCTGAGAATGCCTTATTCGACGTCCCAAGTAAATAATACGAATAATAGCTTTGACGATTGGTTTTGACTTTTTATTTTACTATCGAATGATGGCTTTGTACTCGATTATCTTCTCTTCGGCGTCCTTAGGGTAGTACCCATCTATTCTTCGAAATTCTTTCCTATACTTTGCCTCCATTTTTTGACATTTACCAAAGCTGCCATAGCAATCTTGACAATTATACAACTCACCAGGGCAGTGCGATATCATTGAGTTGATCATATTCGCCAAATCACTGTTTGTACGTGCTATATCTGGGTGCTCACTACCCATGTATTTGACCTGAAGCGGGAGAAGCCGATGGCATGTAACCACGAAGTTTGCCATGATACGATACCCACCAATAGGCCCAAACGAAGAAGAACTAAAGTGACGAGACAGCAGCCCGCCCATTTCTAGTACAATTTCTGCCACATCCAGGTACAACCGACACCACCTTATCAAAAGAATATGAGAATGGTTGAGAAGATTGTTTTGCGCCGCCTCGATCGCTTCAAACG
>Ga0115005_10003591_pt1 | contig 12384 bp, 9 predicted proteins | sample ArcOceMetagenome_FD_87163 | JGI IMG/M metagenome (GOLD analysis project Ga0115005, IMG submission 87163) | Marine eukaryotic phytoplankton communities from Arctic Ocean - Arctic Ocean - Greenland ARC118M Metagenome | ecosystem: Environmental > Aquatic > Marine > Oceanic | place: Arctic Ocean... | reverse complement strand
GATGTAGCCGATGATTTGGGGTTAAACAGGGTCACTTCAATCGGCGCCTCGGCCATAGAAAATGGCGTTCCACCAGGCAATACAGCTGAGTTGTTACAGAGTTCAGGTCAAATTCACGTGCAACAAAGTCAACAAGGGGGTGGGTCTCCTGTTTTGAGAGGATTTGAGGCAAACAGAGTACTCTTGGTGGTGGACGGTGTGCGAATGAACAATGCAATTTACCGGTCGGGACACCTTCAGAATATTGTTACCATTGATCCAAATACCCTTGAGCAAATTCAAGTCATTATGGGACCAAACAGTGTGAGGTTTGGCAGTGATGCATTGGGTGGAGTCATCCATTTTAAGACAAGACGACCACGCTTTAGAAGCAATCCTTCTGAACCAAGTTATTCCGGTCTGATTTCAGCACAATATAAATCCGTAAATAACTCCTTTAATGTGAATGCGAAAGCAGAGGCAGGAGGACCCAGGTGGGGGACAGTCATCTCGTTTAGTAAATCTGAATTTGGGGATTTATCTATGGGTTCATGGCGTGCACATGGTGACAGCACATGGGGGTTGGTGCCGTTCATCGCGACAAGAATCAATGGTGTAGATTCTCTGATGTCTAACCCTAACCCTGAAAAACAAAGCCCTACAGGCTACACTCAAAATGATTTCTTGCATAAATTAAGATTGGGCATACCGGGAGGTGCGATAGAAACCAACATTCAGTACAGCAATAGTTCAAACATCCCCAGGTTTGATAAGATCAATGACCTCTCAGGCGAGGGTTTAAGATGGGCAGAATGGAATTATGGACCTCAAGAAAGACTGATGACTGCTGTCACTTGGGAGCAGTATTTGGGACTTCCAGGATCTCTCCATACCACTTTTGCTTTTCAGCGGATTTCGGAGTCTCGTATAAAACGATTGTTTGATTCTGCTTTTAGAACGATACAAGAAGAGCAAGTTGAGGTGCTGTCCATGTCTTCTATCTGGAAATCATCTCCTTTCAGGGGTGACGGATGGAAGTTTGAAGCGGGATTTGATGGACAATTAAACGAAGTTGAATCTACAGTCAAAGCCCAAGGCACAGATGGGCAGGATTTGGTTGGCACAGACTTCGAAGGTGGGCTTGTGACAAGATATCCGAATGGAGGCAGTAACATGCGCACTTTCGGTGCGTTTACTTCTGCAAGAGAACGTTGGGGGAGAAAGAGTTTCACTTCGGTTTGAGATATAGCTCAACTTCGTTTGACGCTACATTCATTTCCACAGAGGCTTTCCAGCTTCCTTTTTCAGAATTACAATCAGAAAATGGCGCTTTAACGGGGAGTATTGCCGCCGACATACCTCTGGGGGCAAATGTTTCGTCTATTTCATCGCTTTCATCAGGATTTAGACACCCAAACATTGATGATGCAGCAAAGGTTAGAGAAAAAGGAGGGTATGTGCTTGTGCCAAATGATTCGCTCAATGCAGAGTATTTATACAGCCTAGATGAAAGCATTACTTGGAGACATCCCTCTTCTGGTCTATCTATTTCTGTCGCGGGGTTTGTGAGCCTTTGGACTGAAATTATTACCCCCGTTCATTCGACACTATATGGACTAGATTCACTAGAAATAGATGGAGAATTTTCTAGAATTCAGCGCAACGAAAATTCTGGAAATGCAATCATCAGAGGGTCAACTTTTGAAGTGAACTATCCCATTCTGGAGAACATGAATTTTAAAAGTTCGATGAACTTTACAAAGGGATATCTTTTGGATTCGAACAACCCACCTCTTGCACACATCCCCCCAACTTTTGGCAAAACATCGCTGGAGTATTCAAACAAGAAATGGTCCTTAGAAGCTTACGCTTTATACTGTGGTGCAAAAAACATCGTTGATTACGGTCCTGGTAGCACAGACAACATTCAAGAGGCATTAGAAACGGGCACTCCATCTTGGTGGACGCTTAATCTAGAGTCGCATATCTTAATTAATGAGCATCTACATGCCCAGTTGGGTGTGTCAAATATTTTCGATCTGCACTACAAATCTTTTGCTTCTGGCATTTCTGCGCCTGGTCGTGGTGCATATATCACGCTTCATGCCATCTTCTAATCGTCTGCCACGACTTACCTTGCCACCATGCAGTTTTCTGAGGTTTTAGGCCAAACCCAAATATCTTCTTTGCTACGCGAAGGTGCGAGATCAAAAAGAATCGCTCATGCCCAACTCTTTGATGGGAATGAGGGCTCAGGATCGCTCGCTCTGGCAAGAGCATATGCGCAATATTTACACTGCGCAAATCCATCAGAAAGTGACTCTTGTGGAATATGTGATTCCTGTAACGCACATCGTAAACTTCAACACCCTGACCTACATTGGACCTTCCCGTTTTTCAAAAAAGACGGAAGTGGACGCTCAACATCGGACCCATTTCAAATACTTTGGAGGGAGTGTATGCTTGAGTCGGGTTATATCGGATTAGAGGATTGGCTTTCAAAAATCGGTGCAGATAAAAAACAGCTGTTTATTTCTGTAGATGAAGCACTTGAGATTAATCGAAAACTAGGTCTGAAGTCATTTTATGGGGGATTTAAAATTCTGATTTTCTGGTTGCCAGAAACGATGCGCGTTGACACCGCAAATAAATTGCTAAAACTGATCGAAGAGCCCACTGATAAAACGGTAATTATATTTGTTTCTCAGAATTCTGACAGACTTCTTCCCACGATTTTATCAAGGCTTCAACGCATTCATATTCCAAGACTTACAGACTCTGAAGCTGCGGAAGGTATTGCGAAGATTGCGGGGATTTCGTCCGACAGTGCACTGGGTTGGGCCCATGTCACAGAGGGGAATATTTCTGCTGCTGTTCGGCTCTCTAAATCTGGAGACGAAACGCCTGATTTGGAATTGTTCTCTGCCTGGATGCGAGCCTGTTGGGCCCGAGATGGAGTGGCGCTTCTGAAAGCAGCAAACGAGTTTGCTTCTCCTGGACGGGAATCACAAAAGAGGTTTTTAACCTATGCTTTACATATGGTACGTCAATGTATTTTAGGCAACTACGGTGCTGATTCTTTGGTTCGATTAACAGAAGGAGAAAAAGTATTTATATCGAAATTTCAGAGATTTATTCACGAGAAGAATGTTGTTTCATTGCGTGCTTTAATAGAGGATGCGCACAAGGATATTTCCGGAAATGTCAATGCCAAAGTTGTTTTTTTTGATCTGAGTATCCAGGTTCATATACGATTACGGACAGAGATCTAATAAAGATAAAGCAAAGGCAAAATGCTGGACGTGAAAAACGTATCTTCGTTGCACGATGGGATGTAGTAGTTGTAGTTCAGGGGCCGATGGTCTGCCGAAAGGTTGTAAAAACAACGGAAGTTGTGGAACGTGTGGTACGGGTGGGAAAACTACATTTGATTGGCTTGAGGGCATTGCGCTCCCTGCTGGAACTTCAATATTTGACATCGTTGAAGTTCGATTTAAAAACAACCGAAAAGGTTTTTTTAGACGCAAATCAAAAGACACTTATTACGTAGGAGATGTTGTTTCCCTTGACTTAAATCCCGGCATTGACGTTGGGGTCGTTTCTCTCACTGGAGAATTGGTTCGGACTCAGATGTCGATTAAAAAAGTGAGAGACGATCACGAAGTCAAGAAAATACTTCAGAAGTCTACGAAAGAAGAAATAGAGATTTGGCAAAGTGCGAGGCAGAGAGAAGATGAGACCAGGCTTAAGTCAAGAGAGATCATAAAACGCCTCAAAATTCCGATGAAATTGACCGATGTCGAGTTTCAAGGGGATGAAAAAAAGGCGACGTTTTATTACATCGCTGAAGAACGCGTTGATTTTCGTGAGCTTGTGCGAGAGCTCGCCGCGACATTTAATATAAGGGTTGATATGCGCCAAATAGGTGCCCGTCAGGAGGCTGCAAGAGTGGGCGGCATCGGATCTTGTGGAAGGGAACTTTGTTGTTCAACTTGGCTTACTGATTTCAGGTCGGTATCCACCAGTTCAGCGAGATATCAGCAGATGGCCCTTAACCCAGTTAAATTGGCTGGGCAATGTGGTAAATTAAAGTGTTGCTTAAACTTTGAGTTGGACCAATACGTTGAAGCGGTGAATGATTTCCCATCTCCCAACACAAAAATCCAAGTCTCAAAAGGAAAAGCCGTTATTTTTAAGATGGACATCTTCAAACGAGTCGTTTATTTTTTGGAGCTTGGAGATAAAGGTGGAGGTCCTGTTGCTGTTCCGTTAGACGAGGCAAAAAAGCTTATTGCAAAATCAGACAAGGGCGAACACATTGATTCACTCTCGCAATTTGCCATTCAAGAATTGCCAGATGAAGTTTCAAAGACTTATAGCAATGTTGTCGGTCAAGATGACCTTACTCGATTTGACGAGGCAAAAAGAAAGAAATCTAGGTCTGCCGGAAAGAATATGGGCGGCAATCGGAACAAGAGAAAGGACCATAGAAGGGGAAGTCCTAAACCTCAATCTTCAAAGTAAAGATGTTGCCTAACCCCAAAGCAATTTTCTATCTCACACTTGGTCTGGTATTTTTTAATTCTTGTGGAGATTTCCCCATTTCAAATAGTTCAATTGAGATTGAACCAGATGGTTGGTATGCGATTGATGTCGCTTCATTTGAATGGGACATCGTAGATCTTGATTTGAAATATGATGCGCTGATAGATATCCGCCACAACTCCGACTATCCATATTCCAATCTCTATTTATTTCTCGACTTCACCTTCCCCAATGGCAATCAAAGACGGGACACACTGGCTTGTTCACTTGCCGATGAAAGAGGCAGGTGGTATGGTTCGGGCATGGGTGATATTATTGATCACAGGGTGTCTTTTCAAGAAAATTTTGAGTTTCCGATACATGGGAAATATAGATTGAAAGTAGCTCATGGTATGAGGCAAGATCCACTGATGGGTGTCACTGATATTGGATTTAGGCTAGAGAAAAGCCAAATGTCGCAATGACTCCAATCGTTGTCTGTGTTGTATCTTAGTTGTCCGCAAGAAAACAACAACATAGTTCTAGATGTATTATAACACAAGATTTCTCTTATCAGCTGCTTTGGCGACCACGGTAATGTTCTCGACTTCTGCTCAAGAAGTGAAGAAATGTGGAATCAATGAGGCGACAGTGAGGACATTCGGATTGACTCCGGAAAGGCTCGAAAATCATTCCCCTGCATTCTCTCAACTTGAACGCGAAACAGCGCTTTATCACAATTCTGGATCTCGCGCTGAGGTTCTAACGATTCCTGTCGTATTTCACGTGATTCACAACAACGGTCCTGAGAATATTTCTACGGCTCAACTTCATGATGCTCTCGAGGTTGTAAACAGAGATTTTAACGCGCTGAGCGATGATCTTGATCAAGTTGTGTCAGCCTTTGAGAATATTATTGGAGATGTTCAAATACAATTTAAATTGGCGCGTAGAGATCCTAATGGTGTTTGCCACTCGGGCATCAATCGCATTGTCAGCCCTGAAACGTATATCGGCGAAGAGGACATGAAATTGCTGATTCAATGGCCCAGGAATAAGTACTTAAATGTTTGGGTTTGTGCTGATGCATCCGGTGCAGCAGGTTACAGTTTATATCCGGGTTCTGTCAATGGTTCAGACAACTCAGCTATGGACGGTATTGTCATACAAGCGACATATACAGGTTCGATCGGAACGAGTAACAATTTCCGTTCAAGGGTCTTGACTCACGAAATTGGACATTGGTTAAACCTCCGTCATTTGTGGGGCAATTCAAATTCACCAGGCGAGGAAGACAATTGTGACAATGATGACAATGTATCTGACACCCCCAACAGCAAGGGTTGGACGGTTTGTAATTTAGAAGGTATTTCATGTGGTTCTCTAGACAACGTACAGAATTACATGGAGTATGCTTACTGTGGCAGAATGTTTACTGAAGGCCAAAAAACACGACTTCGAACTGCGGCCTTATCCTCTGTAGCCCAACGAAATCAGCTATCGACTCAAGCGAATCTGATCGCAACAGGTCTTGAGGGAGATCCGATCTTATGTGAGGCAACATTTTCAGTCGATGAATATGTGATTTGTGTTGGGGACAGTATTCATTTTATTGACGAGAGTTTTCATGATGTGAACAATTGGTCTTGGGACTTTGCGGATGGAAGTACCATCTCAGGATCAGAAGAAGGAATACATAACGATTTGTACCACATTTTCAATGCTGCAGGCACGTATGAAGTTGTATTGACGGCAAGCAATGGTTTTGAATCTCTAGCTTCTGTACCTACAAACGTCACAGTTCTTGCTTCAGGCTCGATGGAGGCTCCTGCAATGCAAGGATTTGAAGCCGCTACATTTCCTTCAGAAGATTGGTTTGTCGTCGATCAATTAAATGACGGAGGCTGGGAAATGACTGAAGATGCCTCATTTTTTGGCTCTAGATCTCTTCACCTTGCAAATTGGGGGAATGATATTGAGTTCAATAAGGACTTCTTATTGACAAGTACGATTGATCTAACTGGGGCGACAGAGGTTAGGATTGCATACAAATGGGCATATTGCTTTAAAGGGCTCAGCGAAGAGGATGACACAGACGATAGATTAAGGATAAGTGTCACGGGAGATTGTGGAAATGACTGGGATCTTCGAAAGATGCACAGAGGCTACACCACACTTCCTTCAGCTCCCCCGCATTATTATCCTTTTGTTCCGGATAGTTCTGATGAGTGGAATGAGTTCACTCTTGTTTTAGACCAACCCCAATACCTGACCTCCAACTTCAGGGTCATGTTTGAGTTTGAAAGCAGATTGGGCAATGACATCTTTCTCGATGACATTAACATCACAGCATACGATTCTTCTATGCTCGCGATAGAACATTGGTCGATGGATCCTGAGTGGGAGCTTTTCCCGAACCCTTCCGATGGAGAGTCCACACTGAGCTGTACGACATTGTTCCATCACGATACCCGAATTGTTATTTACGATGCCATGGGCCGAATTGTAGACGCTGTATTTGAAGGTCCTCTCCCGGCAGGAAATCACAACTTCACCTTATCTCCAATGAACTTAAGTCGAGGCGCTTACTTTATCGTCGTTGAGGCTGAGGGCGTTCGTCGATCTCTTACCTGGATGATTAAATAGTCGCGTATATCATCGCGTACATCTTCTAGATAATTTATTGGTTCATTAAAAAGCCCGCGATGATGCGGGCTTTTTAATTGTTTATTTCTAAGAAGTTTTAGTCTTTCGAACCAAGCATAATAGACACACATCCTTCGTGAATCAGTGCGGCATCACTCTGTGGAACGGAAATCCGTATCGACAATTGTTGTGTGTTCTCTATGCTAAGATCAACATGGTCTGATCCATCGGTATTTCTCCAAATGGAATTCCCTTGGGAATCATATAGACCAAACTCAACAGCACCCAGTACAGGGTGAGAACAAACCACGACTCTGTAGTTTACTCCACCATAGAACGCCATGTCTAATTCAGCAGCATCGCCAGGAATTAATACGGCAGCGTTGTAATTGTCGTTTTGGGTGTAATCTTCCAAAATAGGAAGGCAATTTCTTTTTGTAAATGCACGGCATTGGCTTGAAGCTTCAGCTGCAAAAAATGCGAATGACGCAAGTAATAGGATTGTGTATTTCATCTCTGCTTTCATTTTACGACGCTTTCGCGAGATTGTTACGTACGAGTGCTATTGCCTCTGAAATGGCTGAAATTGTTTCATCATCAGCCTTAAGTTCGTTTCCCCCGCTGATCACAATAACACCTTCTTGCTTGTCTACTGTAGGAGCCGCATCTTCACCAGAATCGACACCATCAAAGGCAACAAGTACGGGTTGAAGTTGAGATATCATGCTTTCAATTGCAGGAGAATCAGAGTAGCTGTCGATTAAATCTAACACGTCCTCAAGGATAAGTTTTTGTTCTGCAATCCGCTGTTTTAATCCATCTGTGGCGCCATCTAATTCTCTTGTGGCGAGATAAAGACCCTCAACCCATCCTGCTGCAACGACCAAACCAGATAGGTCTTCGTGTCCTGCCGATTTTAATTGTTGGTTTAAATCAAAGAACGCTCTTGATACAATTGTAACAATTGTATCCCTGTTTGCTCTATTCTTTTCAGCTCTAGAGATAATATCTTCACTGAGTATAGAACCAACACCGAGTTCCTTGCTCAACGTTTTCACAGCTTCCAAATACTGGAGGGCTTCAGCGTTCTTTTGGAAGATTGAAGCATAGCTTACATCTGCGCCATATAGACCAAGATGTATTGCGTGATCTGTGCTCATACCGTCTTGGTCAGCCAAAGACAAGTTGCACAAGTAATCGGCATTAAAAGGAAGACCTTCCTTTTGAATGATCCTTGCAGTTTCCATCGGAGATGGAGCCGCTCGAAATATTTTCTTAAGCGTTTTTGTACGTTGTGCGAGAGTTGCTCCTTCTGTTGCAGCTGAATGATCATCGCCTGCACCATTTGTAGTGCTAGAATCGCCGCACCCCCATGACAAGGCTGCTACAGCTATTGTAAACGTGAGACTTTTACGGAATAAAGATTGAATGCTCATTTATTTATATTCTGAGTTGAGATGCTGAAGTTGGTGATTCTTTCCACTTATACGCAAACTACCACTAAAAGTTCTACACGTTGAAGTGTTAAGCGTAAAAAGACAGTATTTAGGCTCTAATGAGCTTCTAACCAATCATCGCCCGAATTTATGTCTACGATTAAAGGAACATTAAGTACTACAGCCTCCTCCATACATCTTTTAACCAAAGCCCGAATCACCTCTAACTCCACTTTGGGAACGTCGAGAACCAGTTCGTCATGCACCTGCATGATCATTTTCGATTTCCACTCACCTTCTTCTAATGCGATTGCGAGCTTCACCATTGCAACTTTTATAATGTCTGCGGCAGATCCTTGAATAGGAGCGTTCACGGCATTGCGTTCTGCAAAAGCCTTGACCATTCCATTGTTTGAATTTATTCCAGGTAGTTTCCTTCTGCGACCAAAAATGGTTTCAGCGTATTCTTTGTCGCGTGCCAATTCAACACACTCTTTTGTAAATTTCTCCAACGTTGGAAACTGTACGTGGTATGAACTGATGATTTCCTTCGCCTCACCTCGTTTTATTCCTAACTCCTCGGCCAAACCGAAAGCGCCTTGACCATAAAGGATCCCAAAATTCACAGCCTTCGCTTGTGTTCTTTGTTCTCGAGTCACCTCTTTAAGATCAACAGAGAAGACCTTGGCAGCTGTCGCGGCGTGAACATCTTGACCGTCTCGAAAGGCATCACATAGACCAGGGTCCTTACTCATGGCGGCCGCGACTCTTAATTCTACTTGACTGTAATCTGCCCCGAGTAACACATGGTCTGCATCTGTAGGGATAAATGCCTTCCTAATCTGTCTTCCCGCTTCGGTGCGAATCGGAATATTCTGAAGGTTTGGATCTTTTGAACTAAGCCTTCCAGTAGATGCAACGGTCTGCATGTACGAGGTGTGGATTCTGCCTGTCGTAGGGTGAACCAACTTCGGAAGAGGGTCAACATACGTATTCAATAACTTCTTGAGCTTTCGATATTCTAATACGAGCGGTACGATTGGGTGGAGATTTACGAGTTTGCTTAAGACATCTTCTCCTGTTTGGTATTGTCCTGTCTTTGTTTTCTTAGCCTTGTCAGTAATTGCCAACGTATCAAAGAGAATTTCTCCAAGTTGTTTTGGGGAATCGATGTTAAAGTCGAGACCCGCTTCTTTTAATATTTGCACTTGAAGGGTATCAATCTGTAATCCCAAATCGATGCTATACTTACCCAGCATCTCCTCATCAATCCGAACACCTGTAAGCTCCATATCCGCTAAGATTGAGATAAGAGGTAACTCCACATCATTCAGAAGTTTGGTCATGCCAGCGTTCTCGATTTCTACTTTAAATATTTTGGCCAAACGAAGAACCAAATCGGCAGATTCACACGCGTAGACACTGACCACCTCACGGTCTATTTCGTCAAAAGATTTCCTGCTTTTACCTTTACCTACAAGCGCCTCAAGTGACATTGCATTGTAATCGAGGAAAATTTCAGCCAGGTTTTCTAATTTGTGAGTTTGATCTGGATCAAGCAGGTAGTGCGCGATCATACAATCAAAAACATTTTTAGAGAGTTGGACCCCAAGCCGTCCAAATACTTTTCTGCTAAATTTATAGTTCGTCGCAGTAATCTCTTTTGATTGGTCCTCAAGGAGAGGTTTAAACGCTTCAATGATCGATGAGGCTCCATCTCCAAGGGGAACATACCAAGCTTCTTCAGGCTTGATGGCAAATGAGAACCCCAATAGTTGATCCAACATCGGGTTAAACCCATCAGTGATGATATGAAACCCCCAACCAGATGATTCCTGAAGTTTGGCAATCAACTTTGAGCGTCCTGCAGGCGAGTCTGCGACATGGTAGTCCCCAGAAGGTTTTGTTGTTTGAGGACGAACTTGGTCTACAAGGGGCGGGGGCAATGCCGTGGGTGTGGTGAGCACTTCTGAATTGTCCCCGAACATACTCACTTGCCCTACCGTGTTTGTAATGATCTTAACCGGCGTAGCTTTAGGCGTCTCGGTCGATACGTTGGCATTCGGTATAAGCTTACGTAGTAGGGTGCGGAACTCTAATTCTTCTAGTATTTCTTCCAAAAGACTTACGTTAACCTCATTTTTCACCATGCCCTCAATATTTACCTCAGCAGGAATATCACGTACAATCGTGGCAAGTTTTCTGGAAAGGAGCGCTTGTTCATGGTTCGCCTCCACTTTTTCTTTTAGCTTTCCTTTCAGCTGATCTGTATTTTCATACAATCCATCAATGCTGTCGAATTCGCAGAGTAATTTTGCAGCGGTTTTTGCGCCCACCCCCGGAACTCCTGGGATGTTGTCAGACGCATCTCCCATAAGCCCCAAATAGTCAATCACTTGCTCGGTTCGATTGAGTCCAAACCTTGCACAAATTTCTTCGGGCCCCCATATTTCAGCTGGATTACCTCCTCTTCCGGGTCGATACATCTTCACTCTGTCGGAAACAAGCTGACCGAAATCTTTGTCGGGGGTCATCATATACACATCATACCCTTCTTTCTCTGCTTTTTTTGCGAGATATCCAATCAAATCGTCGGCCTCGTACCCCATTTCCATTCTTGTGGAAATCTGCAGGCCTTCCAGAACTTTTTTAATGAGGGGCACACTCAATTTAATGTCCTCAGGCGTTTCATCCCTATTCGCCTTGTATTCAGGGTAGATTACATTCCTAAAGGACCCCCCCGGAGGGTCAAAAACCACTGAGATATGTGTGGGCTTTTCAACTCGGATAATTTCTAGAACGGCATTTGTGAAACCAAATACAGCAGATGTGTTGAGTCCTTTTGAATTGATACGTGGACTTTTTATAAACGCGTAGTAAGCTCTATAAATAAGTGCGTATGCGTCTATTAAGAATAGTTTTTTATTTGATGGAGCTGACAACATTTGTATTCACCCTTGGCGAGGTACACTTTTATAAATAGGAACAGTACTGCACGCCTCACCGAACATTAAACTCTTGACGACGGGTTGAAGTTTTTGTTGGATTTGAAGAAGTGAGTTCGCTCCACCGGAATTTGAACAGCCTTTTATGACAACTCTTTTGCCAGAATATTCTTCTGGTGACAGATTCTCGATTGCACGTTTTAAAGATTCTGCCTGAGCGTTTTCTAATCCTCCCACAACAACAAATTCAGAAGTGGACAGTGTTGCTGAGACTAACATCCAAGCCCAATCTGGTACGATTGCATCTTCAGTACATGTAAGCCCGACACCTAGTCCGTTGAAGTTTTCGGATTTCAGGTTTTTTGCTTTCTCCCTAAATTCTTTCTCTTTCACGATCATCCCCTGCCAAAGCCAGTCTGTGAAATCAAGTTCGACACATTTAATTTCGCTTAATTGGCCGAGGTCTATTTGTACCAAGCCACTCTCTTCTACACGATTGCGAATGCCTCCGTCCAGATCCTTATTTTCCGAATTTATCATGCACTTTGAGCGTTGTTGTCACGCAAATTCTTTTTGATTTCGAGTTGTTCCATCTCTTCACAGAGTTGCGCAGCAATGGCCTCTGCATCGTATCCACATTCCGCATAAAGCTCCGCCTGAGTTCCGTGCTCGACCCATCGGTCTGGCATCCCCAATCTCGTCACTTTTGCGTGATACCCCTGTTCGGCCATCCATTCGATCACTGCAGATCCGAATCCTCCTTGAATCGTTCCATCCTCTACTGTAATGACTGATTTAAATCTGCCGAAAATTTCGTGCAACATTATTTCGTCAAGTGGTTTCACAAATCTCAT
>Ga0115005_10003589_pt1 | contig 12385 bp, 8 predicted proteins | sample ArcOceMetagenome_FD_87163 | JGI IMG/M metagenome (GOLD analysis project Ga0115005, IMG submission 87163) | Marine eukaryotic phytoplankton communities from Arctic Ocean - Arctic Ocean - Greenland ARC118M Metagenome | ecosystem: Environmental > Aquatic > Marine > Oceanic | place: Arctic Ocean... | reverse complement strand
TTAGGACCAGAAGAATTTTTTAAAGATTGCATACACGTTTTGGTGCGAAAGACGACCATGCATACTTTACACCATATTTCTACTAGCTTTACCACGCGTAGAATTCTCCTGTTGTTGTTGTTGTTGAGAGGCTGTGAAGATTTTGCTGGTGAAAGCAAATTCTCCGCAGCCTTGTTGTTGTTGTTATTGTTGCCTCATCCCATTTTGGGAACGCCCCATCCACGGGGCTTTCAGCTGTCACTACATTTTAATTGGTCTACGGTTATTAAATGATCTAGTCGATCTAATATTAGGATATCCTGTTGTGTGTTGTGTTGCGTTTGCGCAGGATGAATGTCTTTTTGTCTTTTTTGTCATTGAGATTCTACGCACGTTTGAACGTGTTCAGTCCCACGTCAAAAAATCGACTTACTGTATATCTTGCTTATCACCACTCTAGTAGTACAGTAGAAATATTGTGCTAAGGTATGCATGTCTTTTTTTGTTTTTTTTTAAAACGTCTATTAATACACCACGTTGAACGTATGCAATCTTTAAAAAATTCTTTTGTTTCCAGAAGATTTTTTTAAAGATTGCACATTCATCGGTTTGACCATAATAGTTGGCATATCCTGAAATAATATCGAAGCTCATTCTCGAAAGTCTGAATCATTGAAACGAATCCGTACGTGTAACATGATGAATCATTACAGTTTCGATAGCTTTTTCAAGCGTTGCGAGGATGATGCATTGTTGCCAGCAACCGATGCTGCAATGATTGAGGTCCCGTATGAATGTTTATCAGAGTGGATAAATGCCTGCACAGATTCCCTCCACAACTATCATGATGAAACGTTTGTTGAAATGCACCAAATTCCACAGCAAAACAACGCCGCACCTGTTCCCAGTTGTTACGATATCATAAACAAGGTCTCTTCCACAATGGATGCTGAGCATTCAATAAATCAAATGATGTCGCCCGAATCTAATTACACTGAAGCGTGGGAACCCGAACCCGGCCTTCCAGCACCATTTTCAGAGGAACGGCCTTGGTTTGCTCGTTCTCCAGAGCATTATGATTCCAGTCCAGATACTTATGCAGGTGGTGATCATATGTCTTTCCTGACATCAATCATGAGGCACTCTGCTTCTGGAGAGGTGGAGATGCCTCCTATTGTGAATCCTGAGGTACCATCGACGGCAAAATTTTTGTCGTCTTATTTCTTGTCAGACCTAGAAGAAAGAGCTTTGACCAGCGCCAAGAAGTTGGATTTTGAAAATGCTGGCTCCATGGATCCTACATCTCAAGGGCCAAGTTCTTTTCGTCGTGACCACAAAATTTCCAGGAGAGCTACTATTTCATGCTCGTCCCCGCATCGAAGCTTATTCGACCTGCCTGAGTCGAATATTCCTCTCTTAACGACAACACCTTCCCATACGACCTCTTTTGCTCCAATTCCTGCTGCTTCCCACGTAGATTCATTTCCGTATCCTGACTTGAAGCGAGTTCAGGTAGGGGGGAAACGAAGACAAGATGACACCAAGAGAGAAGAAGTTCTTATTGATAACAAAAAAACAAGAAAAAACATTGTTTCCACTCAAGATTTGAACCCACCATATGGTATTCTTGACAATCTCACGAGTGCCCTTGTCAGAAACCCGCGCAAGAAACTTGTGACTGGGTTCACCTATGCTATCATCTGTCAACTAGAAGAATCGGAATTTGCTGAAATTGATAGGAGGGGTAATCGGAGCTACTTACCTATTGGTTTCAAAGGTGTGAGATGCCGCCATTGCGAAGGCAAAGGCAGGACTGGCCGATACTTCCCCTCTTCTCTCAAGTCTTTCGCTGACGCGGAGAAAACTCTCTTACCGATGCATCGTCACTTGGTCAACTGCAGCAAGTGCCCAGAAGACATAAAGGTAAAGATTGATCGTTTATTTTATTCTCATCGTGAGGAACTTGTGCAGAAAAACAAGCGTCATGGTGGCCAAAGAGCTTTTTACCGACACATCTGGAACTGCCTGCACCCAACTGGTGAACCACAATTGCGCATGCATCGAAGGACCTCTATGTAGCCCATTTAATTAAATCATTCAATTTTCCTTCCATTGAGTGAACGATGTAGTCGTCTGTGCTATTACCATTTATTTGAATGTCTAAAATAAATCTTTTTAAAAATGAAACAAAATTATACGTACATGTGTACACTGTATGTAGTGAGTCGCGTTGTAATGAAATCCGTATATTTAGTCATTTGTCTGTTCATCCAATTAATGTCTCGACGTCTGCTCGAGAGTAAAGCACCACTTCGTTGAATAGCAGGCAGGTAGAAGGATGTAAATCCACCTATTTCATGCTTCGACAATTCAAAATGTTTCTCCAGGTCACTCACCATCATCTCACTAGGTTTTCGCAACATGATACTCTGTGTAGGCTGGAGGGGGGCATTATATGGAATCATACCAGGCTCAAGACAGCCAGAGACATTGGGAATTGTTGAACCATTCTAGTATTTTCGAATGTGTGTTGGTCTCAATTTCAAGGTCGACGCTCAACGTTCAATATATATAGATTTCCGTCTCATCTTCATTTCATGATATATCCTGCCGGCCCAAAGAAAAGAAATCATAACGAATGAGATCTCGACAACTAACCCACTTCGTTGTAACTCGGTTCGGTCGATATGTATTGGGATTTCCGCCTCAACCTTTGCACAGCAGAACCACTTTTACTTCATTGGACGAATGTTATTAAATTGGGACGAAAAATATATACTTGAAAAGATATCATAATGATGAAGAATGTTCATCGGGGTTCTTTGCTGTGAATTTAAAATTTCATGCACTCGAAGCTTCGTCATCGAGCATATTTCATCATAGTGAAGGTGCTATATGACATGATGACTGCAGCAGCTCAGGCAATCAGATTTCCTTCGCAAATAATGCATGAAGATCGCGATCGCAAAGCAGGCTAGCTGGAGCTTTTAAGTGGTCAGCGGTAGGGTGGGAGTCTGGATGAAACTATTAGACCAATGTACAAATGAATTATTATACGAAAATCAAATTGGAAGAGGGTAGGGTAATATCTCAAACTCGACCTATGTTAACTTCTGAAGCGGTGGTCCCTAATTTCAAATTGCATGGTTTTGTACATTTATATTATACGTGTACGTGTAGTTTATGAACAATGAGACAGTCTAAGTGTCGTTGAATGTATGATGTTGCTATGAAGGTTGTTGACATTCGTTGTTGGAGCTGGAACAGTTGTCAGCACCTCCTTCTGCTGCGAAGGTCCCGAGCACACGAGACATTTCTTTGAAATATTTCCTCGTTCTACTCAAATAGTACATCCGATCCAGGGTGATAGCGCCTCCACCTTCTCTAAGCTTGTTCCCTTCACGCTCGCCAAGAACATCGATTCCTTGGGAAAATTAGGCTTGATCGTATGTACCATTATCGTCACTTTCAGGCGAATTATGGTAATGTGTGTTCCATAACTGGATAAGGTCCGTGAATTTGTGCAGCACCAATGTCTGATCAAGTCTATTACAATTACTTCCGTCATAATCAAAGACTTGAAATTCTCCAGCGTTCAAGATTCTTTCTAAATGCCTATCTGTCATATAAGTACGCGTAGGTGCCCTGCAACAATCTTGGTCCAGTCTTGGCTGATATCAACATCGCTTCCAACTCTGTCGTAGCAGTCAAATCCATTCAATTACCACTGAGATGAGGCATCATCATAGTCATAAAACTTTGAAAATTGTCCTGTTAATCACAAAGGTTTCCTCTGATAATAATCTTCTTACCATAAACAGTCAAGCCGTGGAAATAGAATCACTGGGGTAAGAATAGTATCATTGTTAATTTTCAAAAAAAAAATTGAAATGTATAACAATTTTAATAAGAAACTATGCTAACGCCTAGCGTCTTAGATTGCCCTCCGAGTTCCCAAGGATTTTGGAAGGTTGATTAGGTTTTGTTTTTTATCTCTCTTGAATTGGCTCTCTTGCTGTGTAGAATTCTCGTATATCTTGGCAGTTTTGCAGTTCTTGTATATGTTTGTTGTATTTGTAGACGATGTAACTGTTTCACACCAGCTTTTTAGTACTATTCGTTACCTGAAGCTTGCCTGAAGTCTCTCGAGTAATGATTTTCGGAATAAAGCTTGAACTGTTTGATTTCAGGTGGGTTCTGTCTAACGTCGGTACCACTCGTGGACTTCGTGTTTCAAATGGTGCGGTCTGTACTGTATTGGTTTTCCGTAATTTCGGCATGGAGCTTGTTGTTGCGGATTTGCCATTCGTTAAGACTGTAAGAAATGATTTGCTTGATGAGATTTGATGCCCACCACTGACCTGAATACTTGGGAGCTAGAAAGTCTTGGCATCTGGCATTGCGACGACGATTCATCGTATCATAAGTGCTCTGTTGTGTTTCACTCCACTGCTTTGATAGTCATCCTTTGAGGAAATTGTTCCATCCGATCGCATCTTGGTTGCTGTGGGCTTGCATTATTTCGTCCTCATATTCTTCATGTTCTAGAGTTATGTCTGTAACTGACGGTGAGTCTCCTTGCAGCCATGCTTTCATTGCTTTAAGGATGATAACTTGGAGAACTGGATGGGTGAGTGAGCTCTTCATCTTCGAAGCAATAGATCTGAAGCATGTTCGGCTTTCTTCTTGATGGGGTGATTCTGGACATTGTAAATAATGTTGAGGATTTTCGCTTTGTCCACAGCCAAAGGGGCAGAGATCAATATCAGTGTCATGCATGTCACTGTTGATAGAGGAGCTGAATAATTGTTTTTGGCGTCCTGTGTTCTTCCAATTGTGCATGTACTTGATTACTTTTGTTTTCTTGCCGTGAGATAGACTATTGAGATATCGCTCGTGGAAATCCCAATCAACGGAATGGAATATTGAGGTCGTCCAATTTAAGATTGAAGTTTCGGTGTAGTAGCCGCATGTGTAACAGCCTGATGGGGTGCGGTCGTTATGACATAGTTCGATATTGCTAATGCGGCTCTGGATGCTAGGAATACATGAATAGTGTATTGGTGGTCATTTGCTGCCCATTCATCACACTGTTCGTTGTAATGTGCTTCAGTGATGGTGTAGAATGTTCGTGGTCTCAGACCATACATCGTAATCAGGGCATACTCGGGATACTGCTTGCATGTTGTCGGGTATGCCGGTCAATAAACGTTGGCAGACTGCTATGGGTCAATATGTATTACGTATGCATTGCTGCTTGGTAATTTTTTAAGAAATGTGCATGTTGCTTCGAGATGGATTGCGATGGCAAATGCTCCGAAATGTTCTGTTCGGAAAGAGCAGAGAGTTTCTGGATGTCCTGGAGTGATAGCCAAGCCTTTAATACATAAGTCGTTGTTATCATCTGGAGTCCGTACCGTATACGAATGTGCTCCTTTGGCCTCTTTGACTGTGCCGTCGCATCATGCGCCTAGTAGGGTCATACCTTCTCGTGGATGTCGTGCAAGTTCTCTGTCATTGTCATTGTCAATAGGAATGCTATACGTGCCTATAGCTTGTTAATAAGATAGTGGTATGCGGTTTAATGCCTCTTGATTGTTGGTCCACCAACTGGAAATCTTTTACATGGCATACCTCTGTAGGAATTGGTCCTCGGTGCCCCGAAAGCAAGGCGATTCAAATCTGCACTCGTGTTGAAACTGGCAATAAGTTCCATAATTACTTCTACCTCTCAATGCTAAATGAGCTACCTAGTAGGTTAGGGCCTGATTTTTGCCAGGATGGCACTCAAAATTCTTTCAAGATGGTTGTTCCGTCTTCGTTCTACCATATTTACCGATAGAGTTGTTTCCCATTGGAGGGAGTAGCGAATTGAAAAGTCAGTCCTTTCGTGTGTTATCAATTGCTCAATATATTTTCAAACCACTACGACCTACGGGGGTATTATTTAATATTAGGCTCGTGATCACAATTGACATTCAGGAGTTCCAAAGTAACTGTTCACAAATCTGTTCCACTGAGATTAGTAATTTGGAAGAAATGTGCATCACACGCAAAAGAATCCCATCAACGCATCTCGTTGGGTATAGCAAATTATCTACGTACATTTCCAATGTATGTTGCTATTCCTATCCTGTACCTTTGAACCTTCCCATAAGGAAGTTTCAGATTTATTTTATTCACATTTATGTAAAAGGGCTTCACTTTTTTTGAAATTGTCTTTTTAGATTGAAATCACTTTTTGCCCCGAGGGAGAATGAAATGGACTCGCCTAGAAGTGCGAACAACATCGACCTTGAAGAGTCTTCGATTGATACTTTGACCGTAGACGTAAAACAATTGAATTCAGTGCTTGGTCGCATTACAACGGCAATTCGTCGCCATGCAACTCTGTTGAATAAAGTTTCACAGATTGAAGAGAGCCAGCTCCAAATTCAAAAAGACTTGAGCCTTTTTCGATTGAATGATTCGTCTCAGAAGTCATTCGAATCCGCTGGTATAGTGAGCAGACCAGTTGAACAGGTTTCACTGCGATACAATATCGCAAATGATGAAGCAGAAAGTAAAGAGAATACTGTAGATGAGGGCAATCAATCGGATATGTCTTTGAGCGCACGACCACCACGAGGATTATCAATTCGACGATTGCAAGTTGTCAACAATGCTGTTCGAAAGATTGAAACTTCAATGGCGAAAGCAACAATTTCCGACCTCAGGAAAGATGTTGTCGGCCTGAAAGCCATTGTGAGCAACCTACAACAAGAATTGAACGTTGAAATTGTGCACAGTTCCGAAATAGAGTACAGAGTCGACAGTCTGAAGAGTACTCTGACAGGTCTTGAGAGCGAGCACGGTCCTGGGGCAACTACAGCTGCACTACAACATCAACGAGAGTTTATGGTTAACAAAGTCGATACTTTGCTGCACACTATCAATGAGGTTGAAGCATCAACGAAGAATGCAGTTGATAGTAAAATGAATGAAAAGGTCTTGGAAATGAAGAGCTGGTTCAGTAGTCTCGAATCCATGGTCCGTAGCAGGCAATCTCAATTGAACAGCAAAATGTCCTTGTTCGCTAAAACCTTCGAGCTCTCTGCTCTTGAAGAAAACATTAATAATGAATTTGATGATTACAAATCGCGTGTGGGTGTTTTGGAGAGCAGCGTCCTCAGCAACGAAGACGCGTTGCTTCAAATGAGGCAGCATGCTTCCTTCCTTTCATTCCAGAATATCCGGCAGCGTTGGAAAGCAAGGATGCTGGGAGCAGCGTTGAAGAGGTGGAAAGATCACAACGATTTTGTTGTAAAAGAAGAGAGAAAAGTGATTCAGAGAAAGAAGAATGTGAGGAAAGTCCTCATCAGAACTTGGTTAGCAAAGAAGTCAAACGCATGGAAGAAATGGCAAAATGTCATCCTCTGGCACAAGAAATTAGAGGCAACGAAGGACAGTGCAGTCAGAAATATCATTGAAAGGATGCAGTTGACAGTGAGCGAAGCATCCTGTCTTGCATTTAACAAGTGGAGGAGGGCCACTATCACTATGAAAATTCAGGAATGTAAGTCCGAGCCCGTCGCTTGTAATGAGTCTCCTCTCACAACTCCTCAGAAAGCTTCTGCTGGCGATGAGAACATTCCCGCGGACTCGATCGCAAACCAGTATGATCTATCAGTTCTACTCGATTCATTCCACACCGATAAAGATGGAGCGATCCAGACTTTGGCTCAGGAGATCAACAACATCAAGGCCTTCGATATAAGAAAAGCTCGACAAGATATGGAAAATAGAATCGAGGAAACGGAAAATAGATTTAACCAAAGTCTCTCAACGGAGGTATCAAAGCTTCAAATGAGAGAGTTGGAGATTGAGGAGAAATTGGATGACAAGTTCGACAGCTTATCTTTGCAGCTGCCTCAGATGAAGTCAGAAATTGCAGAAATGAGAAACTCGCTACATGGGACTATCAATAGAGTAAAGGTTATTGAACAAACACACCGAGATAGCATTGAACTCCTGTTCGAAGGAAAGGAGGCCATGGAAGAAGAAATGATGACAATGAAGGCAGGCTTGAGTAGCATTCATAGTAGGCTCAACACTCTTGAATACAGCAACGATCGTTCTCAGAATAGTATCAACACAATGCTCCAGAATATGAACGATTTTGAGACCTTTTATAAAGGCCACAAGGAATCAACAGATCTAAAGAACGCTCAGCTCAACGATGCACTTGCAAAAGTCACTAAGGATTTAAACAGAACCAAGAAACAAAACGATAAATTGAACGATGATTTGATCGAAACAAGGAACAATCTTATACAGTCAAAAGTATCGTCGGAGACAGCTTTCAAGGAGGTTCATGGAATTTTAGACTCACATGGCACCCTTCAACCCAAATGGCGCGATATCATCGAGTACGGAGGTCTTTTCGAAAGCAAATCGAAAGAGAAAAGCTACGTTGTTCCCATCAATTTTTCTGTAGACGGCAGGATTGATCTTGATATCCCTGGCAGCATTGCAGATTTTGCACAAGACTACGCAGCTTGGATCGCGTTTGAAGCAGATCGCGACGCCCTGAAACTTGTTGTCATAGGCAAGAACCCTGAAAATGCTGGTTACATTGAGGACAATACCCAGATATTAAGGAATTCTCTCGTCGATCGGTAAGCAATCCAATGTTCTTTTCTTTCATAGTGTGGTATTCTTGAAGCTCCTTTGTTCAACCCTTCAATTCTGTCATGTTATAGCTTGAAGAAGCGCCTTGAAGAAGCTCTAGAAGATGCGTTCCCAAACGCAGGAGCGATACGTTTAGAGACCAGAACAATATACGTTGCTCGAGTTATTGATGCTATTAATACAGCTTTATCGAAACATGATCAGGTCGTCATACCTGCTTCTACAAGATTAGGCCGAGTTCGAGCAGCTGTCCCAGCGTGTATGGCTTGCGACAGACCCCTCACGACAAAAGGTAGAAAGCGTGCCCCCGACAATAATATTGTTAGTAAACCAGGATTCGGAACTTCAGGTGAGGACTCTGTTCAAGTCTATGGTGAAAATTAATTGTGCTTTTGACTTTATTAACATATTGTTTACGTCAAGACGCGAAAGCTTTGCAGCGTTCGAGAACCCCAGCAACCCCAAATACTGACGCAAAGGCTTATGTTATGAGAGGAGGTTTCAAGATGCCTTCAATTTAATCATGCAGTCGAACTTGTTATCAGATTCAATTCTATCCATCCAGATGTCATGGTGGTGAACGACTGCATTGGTAAAGGAATCTGAGATAATACATGAAAATAGAGCAGCGTCAAAAAATGTCACCTCGCTAGAAACTATGCTTTGCGCACAATATTATAACATTCAATTATCTTGCAATAAGGATGCTATTTTCAACTTTGTTTAGCAGACTCAATGATCCTAATCCTTTCCATGACTTCTTCGTACTTTGTTCTCCAAGACTGGCATTCAGACTCAAGCACAACTATGCGATTTCTAATTTTATCTCTTGATGCTGCGGCACTCTGTCTGTTTCTAACTCTCCTGGCTTCCTTTCGCCATGCTTTGACCTCTTCTGTTCCCATCGGCCTGTCTGGAACATATTTCTTCTGCATTTTCTTCTTGTTACTATCTTTTGCATCTTCTTTCGTAAGGGTAGTTTTGGAAGAAATAATATCATTACGAGGAGAGATTTCATTTGATGAGACGGGTGAGACCAAAAGGTTAGTAGGGATTTTCCTAGGAACATCAATTTCGACGATAGCTGCACTAGATGAAATTAAAGTTCCACCAACGCCGTTTACATTGCTAACACTTGTAGCTACTTTGGATTTTCGATGTTGCTTTTCATTATCGACAATGTGCAGTTGGTGACGATCCTGACTTTGGAAATCGCAGCTTATTTTTCGCTTTTTTGGGGGAAGCTGTACGCATGAATGTTTCGTCGAGGATCCAGCATCATTACACTTGCACATACTGATAGCAATGCCCCCATCAGAAGAATCCTTTGCTCCAGTCAACGATTTTTTATGCATTTTTTCTTTCCTCCTTTTTCTGGCTATAGCAAATTCATCGTTACTCTCATCTTCGGAGGTTTGCATCTGAGAGCTTATATTAGAATTAATATATACCGTTGGTATGCTACGCTCGCACCGATGCTAGTATCTATTATTTGTTTTACGATGGGTGTTCTTTCGAAGTTCTACGTGGACCAAAATCCAAAATAGAAGAAGTGTCAGCAGGTTAGAACTTTGATTGATTTGCATTGCCGGGTCGCTGGTACGTGAACGTAGGAATTTCGCGTCATTCGGGATTAAAATTCTCTTTTCCCGGGGGGTGGGTGCGCCGTTACGCTACGGTATGGTTCGGTTCGGTTACTGTACTTGCTTTACTTTTGAAATTTGAAATCCCTTCGCGCTAAATTCAAAATCCATTCTGAAATCTCAAATTAATTTGTAGGACATAAAGACACCCTCGCAAGCTACAGTACAGTACATAGCAAGCGAGCAAGTGAGTTCGCAACACAAGCGCAAGCGTAAACACAACCACTTCACACTTCAAACATAGCAGACGGTTGGCAGGCCCCATTCACCTCATACGCACCAAACTAATAGCATCCAGATTTATTTTACCGCATACGCAACCACAGCAGGGGTAGGAAGTAAAAAGTGGCGAAAACAGCAGAACAAACGGCTGCCACACTCTGTTGTCCTTGAACCTTCATATTACGGTTTGCACCATGAGAGATTCTCGGTTAACAAAGGAGGTGCTATCTTCAACTGAGGTACAGTAGGCCCTATCAAAATGATCAAGAGATTCATCAGGGTATAACAGGCCCTCTCACACCCATTTTTTCGACCAATCACGTCCGTTCTTAGGCCTGCGGATTTCTTGTATACTGTTTATGCGCACCAATTGGTTTGCTTTCAGTATGTTGGGCGGTGATTCCCGACCAAACGTTGCAGAATCTCGACATATCGTACTATCCACCAAAATCTCTTGCCATCACTATACCTACTTTCACAATTATAGGTGTCATACTGATACCAGTGGTTTATGCACTTTTAAATCATTTATCTTCGCCATCATATACGTCAAAAGAGACTCTCTGGGACTCCAACTCGATACAAATGACAGTTCCAAAATCATCTGATAATGCGGAAACATCAAGGTGAGTGGAAGAAAGCCTTAAATAAAAGCAATTTTTTATCCTCCACACTTTCACTTTTTTTGAAACTACACATTATGCGCACTGACAATCTCAACATCACTCTGAAATCAAGCGTACCCGAATTTTGCGATTTAGACGTCGCTTTGATAAACGCATCTGTGAGCAAGACGCTTCGCTGAGAAATATTGATGGCTCATTTCGAACTACACGTATCCAGTGAATGTTACCAACTTTTGTAAATACTTTGTCGGATACCGGAGTTGAAACACGCGACTTTCTAGGCTGGACTCGAACGAAGTAATAAGCTTACGTTCTGGGTAGAGTAACTGTAGATAGGGCGTAATCGAATAAGAAAATAACTTGTATTATTCTATTGATTGGTTCTTTAAATTAAAAGTGTTTGTACGTGTAGTTGCGATAAGCTCTCGCTCGAAGATAACAAATGTTATAAAATAAGCAACTTTACTAAGAACTAAGAAGAAGAAGTCTATTATTCTCAATGTGCTGCCAGCAGCAACCAAAAATCTGCTTTTACCTGCTTACACCGGATCGGAGTTCTCTCTCAAATCCTCTCGCTCCCCATCCATTTAAAAATCTCATTCAAACTTCTATTCTGTCAAATTAACAAAATCCGGGTTTGAAACACGAGGCGGCTTGCCGGCCGGCCGGCCGGGTGTTAGGTCGTAATACTAGGAATTCCGAATGATCCTGTGGTTGATTTATATTTTATTTAGCTTATTATGTCTCAAAGTTGAGTTGACAAGATTTAATTTGTTTGGGAAAAAGACCCTCCATGAAGAAATAGGCGAAAACACAGGAAAACAAGAAAATTACGTTTGAACCAAGTTTGAACACCCAAAGACGACAGACAATAGAGTCGTCCGTCATTCTTCTTTTGTCAATATAGCCTGGTGCTCGCTGTATCGCCTGTCAATACCACTCCGTTTATTCAGAAAAACATCCAAAGGAACTATCGTACCTTGATCGTAAATACCGCTTCGTTCCACTGTTCCACTACTCAACCACCACCTCTCTCACTCTAATGGATAGTTCGCATAATAATCAACTTCAACATATGCATGAAGGTCAGCAGCACCAGTTGCAACAGCAACAGCAACAACAACAGCACCAGCACCAGCACCAATTCCAACAGCACCTAATACAATACAATACAATACGCATGGGCGCGAAGTGGAGTCTATCTCACAGCGCGCGGTGGGTGGTCTGCAACTCTTGCATAGGCAT
>Ga0115005_10003588_pt1 | contig 12388 bp, 12 predicted proteins | sample ArcOceMetagenome_FD_87163 | JGI IMG/M metagenome (GOLD analysis project Ga0115005, IMG submission 87163) | Marine eukaryotic phytoplankton communities from Arctic Ocean - Arctic Ocean - Greenland ARC118M Metagenome | ecosystem: Environmental > Aquatic > Marine > Oceanic | place: Arctic Ocean... | reverse complement strand
AGCAAGAATCTATAAGGGGAAAGGCAGTTCGTGTTTCACCATCAGATAAGCTTGAAAGTCTGGATATTGTCATGGAATTGCAGCAGCAGGAAAGGACTACGGTGGGTCGTAATTCCAGGTCTCCCAAGAAATCAAAATCCCAAGCGGTTCTTGGAGACAAATCAGTCATGACAGATGTCTTTGACTTTGGAGGAGGATCAAAGAAGTTTACCTTTCCCTCGCCTTTGCCTTCCACCAATTTATGCATGCATGGGCCGATGCTAGGAACGTTTCAGAATATCTCATCGAAAGACAATGCTTTGCATCCAGAAGTCGTGAATACGTACACTACACACAGATGTGATCCGAGGAGTGTTGATATGATTCTTAGTCGTATAAAGTGCAGCATTCCACTTTATCATGATGAAAACTCTGCAGTGTCTCGCGCTAATTCAGGATTAAGTGCAGCAAGTTCTGACAACGATGTTGCAAAGGTATCGAACAAAATCAAGCACGTATGGTAAGTACAAACGCTAGAGTCGAGTCAATGCGACTAGATAAGTATTGCAACCAACCAACAAAGCATGCTCCTATTTCTCATGTTTACCCTCTTGTTATATTATCAGCTCCGAGCCGGTATCCAAAACATTCCAAGTTCGATCATCTACCTATCTCGAGGATGGCAAGAAAGTTCCATCAGACGAAAGCATCTTTGCACTCTTGGGAGTCGACAGCATCGTGAAACAAAAGGGAGATACAAACTACAGAGATTGCGACGTATCAAAATCACCCGATAGTTACTTCAATAGACTCTGGTCTGCCAACAAACGATTGGGGCTCAAAACACCTTTCTTAACCATTATCAATTTCGTTGTGCCATGGGGCAATTTGGTAGGGTATTTTTATAGACCCGATGGTGAACATGGCAGACCCTATAATGCCTCTCGGAAGAATGCCAATACCCCCTCTGAGAAATTATGGGATAAATTCCTCCAGGGCGACGAAACATATCGAAATAGCATTCTTAAATTTATTCCGAATGTGGTGGAGGGTCCTTGGGCATTGAAGAAACTTGTGGGTTCTCAACCGGCCATGATTGGGCAAAAGATACCAACTACGTACTATGGATCATTGGATGATGGATACTTGGAGATTTGTATGAATGTTACCAAGGGTGGAAAGATGGCGAATAGTATTTGCAGTGCGGTAGCGTCCAAGGCGTCAATCGTATCGATCGATTTGGCATTTTTGCTCCAGGGCGATGATGGTCAAGAGCTGCCAGAGCAAGTTCTTTCTGTGATGAGATTACATCATGTTAGATTGAAGAAGGTATCATAGGTGTTTTCTTCTAGGTGGTACAGTAGAGTCAGTCATATATGGATTACAGAGATCCATTGTAAAGAAATCTCGTACTCTAGTTGTTTCAATACATTCAACAGTATCGCTCAAAGGAAAGAGATTCTCAATACATGAAATATAAAATAATGTTGCTTGATAACAGGTATTATAATATCAAATAGCTGGAATCTGGAAATGCACATTTTCAATTTCTAATTGCAAAATGCAATCTTGTTAAAAATCGACTACGTGTATACGACGAGTATGTATGATAGACACAACGAATTATGATATGAATACATGAAAATTGTTTGTTATTATAAAAATAGATTTACAAAAACATGACATTTATTCGTAAACAGATGAATCAACACTCTTGGACCAATCATTCACTCCCTCAGGGAACCACATCTTAAGCTCATGCTCGGCAGCATCAGGAGAATCAGATCCATGACAAATATTGCGTCCAAGATCAATGCTGAAATCTCCACGGATGGAACCAGGCTTGGAAGCAAGAGGTTGGGTCTCTCCCAGCATCTGACGTCCCTGTTTGATAATATCCTTTCCCTCCCAGCACATGCATACGACAGGTCCCGAAGAAAAGAAGTTGACAAGACCGGGGAAGAAAGGCTTCTTGGAAAGATCAGCATAGTGGGAAGCAGCCATTTCCTTGGTGGGCCAGACCATTTTGAGTCCTACAAGTTTGTATCCACGCTTTTCGAAACGGGCAATGATATCTCCTACGATTGCACGCTGGACTCCATCGGGCTTTACGGCGAGGAAGGTACGTTCCTGGTTGGTTCCTGGGATTCCGTAGACGGGGAGGGCGTCCTCGCATTGTGCAATGGTCTGGTTGGCGGCGAAAAGTGTGGTTCCTGCAGCAGCAGATGCAAGGGCAAGCGTAGCCTTTGCGTAAAGAGGGGTAGCAGCAGCACGGACAGCTACGGTCTGAAGTTAAATTAAGTTCAAAAGGAAGAAGGAACGAAGGAACGAAAGTTAGGGTTGTTGAGATTCTGTCTGTCGTTTGTGTTTGTAAAACAACTACTATGTATTCAATATACATATCTTTCTCATAATTCTTTCGTGAGACAGTCTTGGATCTTCTTCGACTTTTTTTAGATTAATAATTTTGTGCAAAAAGACTTACAGAAACTGCACGGGTCTTGGTAGCACTACGACGTGCAACAGAAGCGAGGGTGCGGGCAGAACGGGAGAACATGTTTTTATTTCAAAGATTGCAGATTATTGATTGTGCGATGTGAGAATGATGAAGGACATTTCAGTTTCATTCTTCAGCGATGATCGATTACAGATTACAGATTTTACTGCAATTAGCGAAGGCGAAGGTTCGTGGATCTGATGGATCTATCTTTCTTTGTTGTGTGGCTCTGAGGGCGCGCGAGGAACACGTATTTTTTGGGGTTGCGCGCGCTAAATAAGCTGAACTGCTCATCATTCATTTTCATCACACAAACATGCATTCAACTTCCATACCGTTATTACTACAATTACGTACTACCAGCTACCGTACCAGCTACCGTAACAGCTACAGTACAAGTACAAACAAGGAAACTGATACCCTCAGGTCTTATAGTACATTAACAGTTTTCCCTTGCTACACACGCAGCGGGCATAATTTCATGTCGAAAAAGAATCATCTATTCCTTTACACACTATTACTCGCAACGCTTGGTGCAACTTCATCCCTAGCGCCCAACATGCCCCCAATGGACCTATCCTCCAGACGACACACATCCAATTTCTCAGCACGAAAAAATCATCCTGCGAGCTATGAAGATAGCCCCAAGTTCCTGGGACCTCTCATCCTGCCAAAAACAAAATCCACATCTGATAACCGAACGAGGATAAAACACTTTTATGCAGAAGCATCCAATGATTATGATTTAACTAGTATACTCGAAAAGGCAGCACCACTGAAACCGCTTCAACCTTCTGCCTGTACGGATCTTATCCTCAAGACTATTACGGATCATTTTGCAATGAGGGATGCCCCCGTGGATGCAAAGGAAATGGCAGAAAGCATGGAGTTCTACCTCCGAACCAAGAAACGATTAATGGCTGCTGCGAAGAAGAGACATGCCAAGAATCTTAGATTGTCCAAAGAACAACACAGCAACTCAAAAGACGACAAGAATGAACTTGATCAGAGCAAGGCGATTGTCGAAGTATACGATATTTGTTCGGGGCATGGTTTGACGGGGATGCTATTTGCGGCATGTAATCCACCAAGACAAGATCGAATTGTGAAAACATATCTTGTAGACATTGTTCAACCACCATCGCATCAAGTGCTGAAAGAATTGATTGCAGAAGTGTGCCCATGGGTCAATGATAACGTTCAATTCCTCACGAGTGATTTGGATTCATTTGATCCAATGACAATGTCAAATACGGATACGGATACGAACAAGAATACGCAAGATGTTTGCTCGATCGTCATTGCTACACATGCATGCGGGACTCTGACAGATAAAGTGCTGGAACAAGCAGTCAAAATGGAATGTTGTGCGATTGCAGCCATGCCCTGTTGCTATACTGGGACAGATAAAGGCGTGCCGTATGGCATCAAACGCGCCCATGGTGTGGCATGGGCTGCTGACATCAAGCGGACTTACTTTCTTGATTCTCATAACTTTCATACGGATTATTCCACTATTCCACTGGAAATCACTCCGTTGAATCGCATTATTGTCGCAGAGGATAGGAGTTAGGTTGTATCATACTGGTACATACCGGTCATGCATAGTTAGTAATGCATTACTATATGATACTTTTTTAGTGTTTTTATAAAACGTTTAATAAAATATCTTGCTTATGCATTCGAATCATTGCGTCAAAGTCATTTCCTTTTAAACTGATATGGTCGAGGTCTTTGCCTTCATTGACATTGTTGATAGAGTACAAGCTCTGACAATGGCTGCAGTTACAGGAACCAATGTACGAATAAGTGTTTTTTCATCTTTCCTCGCTCCCAATCTTCTTCAGATATTCTCCATTGCCGAATCATTTCTACTGCTGCTGTATTTCCTCGAGCTTGAAATACAGTACCAACATGCCATTATAAAAATATAGAGGAACAGAAAGAATGTTTGATGTTAGAACGAACGTATGATACAGTAATTGAGAACAAGAGTCGCATCAATCCGATTTAGGAGCCATTCGCACAGGAATAGCATTGAGTACTAGTAGGAGTGTAGAATTAGATAATCTCCACACTTCGATTGTTCGTAAAGAGATTAATCCAGATTTGTGAGGATCGCAGCAGTTTACTTTGAATTTTGACAGCAATCATACTTTCGCGGTTGATGTCCCAATCCATCGCTGTGATAAATCTTCTCATCTCGCATCATTGTTGCCGAGAATAGGAGTAAGGTTGTAATTTATATTAAATACTTTTTTATCAATCCTTCCACATTCGAATCACTGCATCAAAGTCGTTTCCTTTCAAACTGATATGGCCGATGTCTTCGCCTTCATTGACATTGTTGATAGCGTACAAGCAGGCATCAGAGCATATACCCTTTACATCAGCTGCACTTGCTTCCAACTCGGCCAGTAGCTCTGCAACATCATATAAGTTTACCTGTGGGTCTAGAGGAACCTTTGCCAACATCATCTTCATCATGCTCTCAATATCTGATATGGTCGGTAGACCCACAAGAATGTGTTCCTCGAATCTACCAGGTCGTAAAAGGGCTGCGTCGATCGCTGTTATTCGATTGGTAGTCCCTACAATGAGAAGATCAGTCGTTGCTTTATTGCTATTGACCCCATCCATTTCATTTAAAAGTGTCGATAAGAGTCTCGAGTGAACATCATTTGACCCTTCATCGTCATCTCCGCGATTCATGGCAATCGCATCTAATTCGTCAAAGAATAGAATGCATGGTGCGGCTGCTCTCGCTCTGGTGAAAATTGCACGAATGGCCGCCTCGGATCCACCAAGCCATTGGTCTAGAATATCAGATGCGCGAACCTTTGTGAAAAATATAAGTGATTGGCAATGATAAGTTACGGTGGAAGGCCAACAACAAATAAACATTCAAACATGCTGACTGAGAGGATTTGCACTTACGCGGACAACGTTGAGCCCCAACGAGCTTGCCAGACACTCGGCGGCAAACGTTTTACCAGTACCACAAGGTCCGTGGAACAAGACCCCGGAAGGAGGTGGGACATTTCGTTCTAATTCTGAGAGTACTCTAGTGCCTTGACCCTCGTGCCGTTTCCACGGCCAGACTATGGTCCTATAAATCTTGGCTTTTATTTCACGGTGGCCGGCAAACCGATTATCCCAAAATTGAAAGAATGCATCACGGGGAGGTAATGGGTTCAATACCTGTTCAGATTCGTCGCCTATATCCCTCGCCATGGACACATCCAGTTGAGCGAGCTGCGACGGCACACACTGGCGTGCCGCTTCGCGGACATCGGACCACTCAATTCTTGCATCGCGCTCGTGGATGATACACAAATCAGCTCTTGCTTTGGATCGCGTCAGAGCATCAATGCACATTCTCTTCAAGTCTGCTGCAACACATCCTGATGTATGCCGGGCTACAGTGCCCCCCCAGGATCGATAACATTCCTCTTCCATCCCCAAAGGACCAGAATGATTGATTGGCAAATGACGAAACATGTCTGCTAATATTTCGCTTCTTTGCTGCTCAGTTGGAGGAGACATGATGACTGTCTTTTCAAATCTTCCAACTTTCGTAAATTCTGCAGAGAGATGTGTAGAATCATTGGAGCATATACCGAGAACAAATGTCTGTGGTTTATCATCGTTTCCTGTGCTGTTCAAATCGTCTACGACACCAATTACTGCATGGCGTGCTATTCTCTTTTCATTGTCCATAGATGAGTCATCACCATCCTCAAAAATCAAATCTAAATCGTCAATGACAATCATTTCACGCCCAATATCTTTGCAATGGAAGACATGCCTGCCAATATATTTCTTCAAGGATAGTAAATCCATGGATGACGAAGCCTGCAAGACAATCTCCTTTGTCGATAAAATTTTGGACGAAGCACAATCCGCTTGTGTGAGGCTACCAACAACTGCTGCAGCCTAGAGGATGCAATCGCAGAATATTGAGTATTAAAACAAAAAATGCAAGATATGAGAGAAAAAAGAAAAATAAACATGCTTACCAGACGACTTTTCCCAACGCCACTGCAACCAGATATTATGACACCGGAAGGCGCTCCTTGTCTCAGTTTAATTATTGCAATTTCCACTATTTCTTGGACAAGCGATTCATACCCTGGGCAACATTCTATCGTTCTTTGTTGTCCCACAACTCGTTTGTCTATCCCGTGCGAAGATTGTGGTTCACCATCCTTCGCGAGTAGTGGGAGGGAATGAAGGGATACTTCAAAATCATCGCTTGAACCTAATTCATAAAACATGCCTTCTTTTGTTTTGCAACTACTTTCACTTGTAGGCAATTCCACATTGCTTATGTAAAATATTGCACATTCGTCGCTTCTCTGTCTCCTCGTAGACAAACCTTGTATGCAAGGCAAATTAATGGCTATAAACGATCCTTTTTGGATGGTCCGGGATTCAAGTCCATCCTTTACTTGAGACATTAGATGTGAGTGATAATAATCATCTGCTGCATCAGCATCAGCATCAGCATCAGCGCCACCACGCCTGTTTAAAATGATATCGTATTCTTCATTCGTAGTACAGATCAATTGCAATGAAACTTGGAAGCCTCTGTAAGTTTGATTGGTAGATGGACCATTACCAGTTCCAGTTGTTGCAATTGTGTCGCAAATGAGGTCTGGATGAATCTTTTCAATGATAAAAGGTCTAGCAACAATTCTTGCTTCGTTGAAGAGACCATCTCCGTCTCTACACCGTTGAACGTATTGCACAATTACGACGTTGTCATGTCGATCACGAGTAGGCGCAGAAGAAGATATCCTAGTAGTAGTACTATTAGTATTACTAGTACCAGCACTATTGTCGTCGTTATCAAATTTCTCTGCGGCACAAACAAGAAACTCTTCAAGGAAAGGAAGCAACCTTGCCACATTGCTTCTTTGCTGGTGCTCTTTATTAATAACAACCTGTAGTACACTACCGCTATATTCGTCCATTCTAGGAACTGCCTGGACAATAATTGACACTGCTGCTGGTTTGATTTCGTGTTCATCATGCTGCTGCTGCTGCTGCTGCTGCTGCTGATGGTGGTGGCATGATTTGAGGAGCACTGGTTCCAGTGGTGAAATGTCCAGGGACTCCAGTATGTGTAGTGGAACGTGCACAGATCCTTCCATCGCAGTGCAGCAGTCAGTAAAGAAATTAAGAAATCAGGTTGATTCTTCGTGACGAGGTGAATTACGAATCAAAATGTTGTTTGTGTTGTTGTTGTTGTTGTTGTTGTTGTTGTTGTTGTGCAGTCAATTGGTCAACCTAACCGTCAACCGTCTCATCATTCATGTTGCTCGCTACAGTATTATGTGTGTGTGTCATCTCTCATAATATGTTGTTGTTTGAGCCTTTAATGGCCATATGCGAACCCTCAAAACCTTCCTCATCATTTGTGAGAATTTCAAAAGAAACAGAAGGCTAATAAATAACAATGAGATTCAAGATATAAATATGAAATATGTATACTCCACACACCACACACACCACGTACCACCCTCAAAAAGAACACTAAAGATACAAAGAACGAATCATAAATTCCCACAGACAGGACTATAAATAGTTAATAATAGAATGTCAAGAAAATCCAAGCGCAACAAGAAGGTGACAAAGACCACCACCAAGGAATCAAAGTCAAGCAACCAAAATGAAAGATCCTCCTCCTTGTTGTTGCTGTCCAAACAAGAACATGACACTGCACCACCACCACCACCACCAGCATCACAAGAAATCGAAGAAATACCACAACCGCTCGAAGAACGACCATTCCCCCGTCGAGACCCTATTTCAGAACTCGTCCAAAGTAGGGTAGGAATCGGTATCATCCTGGTCATGGTAGCTCTCTTCTGCGAAGTCTTCTTCGCAAAGCCTATCCTGCATCAGGCTGGATACACCGGCGAGTCACAGCTATTTCAGGAAATGATGCAGGCGGCAGGAGTCAACTTTGAGAATACGCTTCGTTACATCAATGCCTCTATTCCCAGCACTGGCATGGACAAAAATCCTAATCTCAGACCAGGATACATTTTAGCACAAGAGGGTGCTAGAGCTAAAAATCCAGTAGTGCTCATCCCAGGATTCATCACCTCGGGTCTAGAACTCTGGGCCGGTGAAGAGTGTGCCAAACGTCATTTTCGTCAAAGGCTTTGGGGCTCTCTTTCCATTTTCGTACAGTCGTTTGTCACGGATATGAAGTGCTGGTCGAGACATTTGGCACTAGACCCGATTACTGGAGGAGATCCTGAGAGTATAAAGCTCCGTTCCGCACTTGGGTTCGAAGCTGCAGATTACTTCATGTCGACTTATTGGGTGTGGGATAAGATTATTGAGAATTTATCAGATGTTGGATATGATTCCTCGAATATGATGATGATGTCATATGATTGGAGGTTGAGCTTTCCCATGCTGGAAGAGAGGGATGGGTATATGACAAAATTGAAAGCCAATATTGAAGCACTGGTGAAGACGACTGGTACTCCCGTAGTGCTTGTATCTCATTCCATGGGAAGTCAAATTGTACTATACTTTTTCAAATGGGTCACCACTCCTGAATTTAATGGTGGTGGAGGCGGAGGGTCTGATTGGGTTGAACGCCATTGTTCAACGTTTGTCAATATTGCTGGGCCGCTTTTAGGTGTTGCAAAGGCTGTGCCTGCTCTATTATCAGGGGAAATGAAGGACACAGCGGCACTGCTTGGACCTATGGGGAGTATGATGGAACGAGTATTTGGAAAAAAAGAAAGGAAAGAGCTGTGGACGACGTGGGGATCTTTGTGGGAAATGCTGCCAAAAGGAGGAGATGCCATCTGGGGAATTTCCCACGATGTCATCACGAAGAAGGATATGCTCGCGAGCGAGTATCACGATCGTCAATTAACAGATAGAGTGAACATGGTCTGTGTTGATGAATCGTGCAATGCTGTAATGGACAGTAAGACGACAAATGATACACCGCATCAGGAATTACAAGAAGGTCCATTACCCTTCATTACCTTCACCAACAATTTAAGTTCAAACGAATTCGAATCTGATGTCCTCGCTTTGGAAGACGATATTGACAATAATGGTATTGAGGGATACAGATCAAATGATAAAGAGTGGACAATCACCGATACAATCGAATTTCTTATAAAATCTGGTGGTGGATATGGAGGCGGTCTTCATGCATCCAAATCTATCAGTCCTCGCCCAGACTCCGAATCGTGGAATAATCCACTGGTTACTCCTCTTCCTAAAGCGCCTTCGATGAAAATGTACTGTCTTTACGGAGTTGGGATCGAGACAGAGCGAGCATACTTTTACCAGAAGACAATCCCAGACTTGGATATTCTCAATGGGAATGACGAACAATCGACTCCCGGTAAGGAGTATATTCCATACATTATGGATGCATCTGTGAACGACCCTGAAAATCATGTGCATTTTGGGACAAGATCGTCAGATGGCGATATTAGCGTACCTCTGGTATCCCTCGGATACCTTTGTGTCGATAGATGGAAAAGCTCCAAAAAATTAAACCCATCGAATATCAAAGTCACTACAAGAGAATACAAACACAGGGAGGAATTTCAAGTGAATGATCCCATGCGAGGAGGGCCGTACAGTGCAGATCACGTGGATATACTAGGGAATGTTGATGCTGTGACGGACTTGATCAAGATTGTAACTGAATTTGAGACCGATGAATTGCAGGATCAAATTGTCAGTGATATTTTTTCCATTTCACACAAGATCAACAATCGAAATGCAAAGTAATCAGCCAAAACACGAGGTTGAAAAATCGTCTGTTTGGCACGCATTTGCAATTGGAGAATCTTTTTATTTAAAATATAATCATAATATATTCAAATATCTGTTGAATGTACGAAGTATACACTAAGAGAATTTAATGATACAATTGAACATGATACTGTCTCGACTTCTTAAAAGGTACAATGCAGAGTGTCAGATGGCGGTTGTGAACGCGGAGAATCACTGAGGTCTTCTATATTATGGTTGCTTCTGTCATCGATCTGGCCATTTTCTTTCTGCTTCTTCTCAATACAGCGGTTCTAAAAAGAGTAGTGGATCTTGATACAGCAGTGGTTCTTATCTACGGAGATGGTCACACTCCGATCTCTCCTCGTTTGGCGTACCATGGCCTTTTGCATCTATATTTAAAATTGTTGAGAATGTATGTTGATTCAAAATAACGATCTGATTCTCAGTAAAACCAAAGGTTATATATAATAAATGTCGTTTACATTACTCACTTCACGTCACTAGTGTACATTGTTTGAACATCTGTGTTGTTTTTTACAGTGCTTAGGGACGCCATGAAGTTAATCCATATAATTTTTCTGCTTCACCACTTCACTCCAGCATATTTCATGTAGACTAGTACCAACGAATACATTTGCTAGTCTGAGGTTAGCTTGGTTGTCGTCTAGATTGCACGATCCTAACGACTTCCTATTGCCTTCGCGGAGATAATGGCATAGGTTTATATTATAAGCATAATGCAGAAAACCTAAACAGATGATTAAAATACTGTGATTTTTATTGAACCATAGTGGTAAACATGTTGTAGAGTACTACGTGTATTCTCAGGTATTGAAATGACCAAGCACGAATAAGTTTATGACAGTTCATCAAAAGTCAAATCAAATGGAGTGCCAAAGTACTCGTCCACATCAAAAACACGCAGATCTGAAGTACCAAGAGCGCATTCTTCAACCTTGTTTTCGTCAAAGTTGATTTTCAATTCTTGTTGCCCCTCCTTGCCGCTACAAAACACAATCTTTGATTTCGAAACAGGATCTACAAATGGCTTGCACAAACTCCAGAAAGTGCGAAAGACAAGTGGCGCATTGGTAAAATATACTTTAGCCATTCGTTCGACATAGCACTCCTGCAAAATATGGATCGTTTCCTTGGTTGTCGCCATTGGTCCATTGTGCTTCATTTTCCAGTTCTTAAAGTCCATGACAATTGTCATCTTCCCCAATCCATTCTTCTCGGTGCAGGCAATGGCGCGTTCAAGTTCATACACGAGATGCATAACATTATGCTTTTGATGATATGTGTTTTCCTTGACGGGAAACATGTAAAGGATTGCCCGTTTTGAATGATCATAATTGCGCACATACATTTTGCCTGGCGAACATTCATGCTGAAGAATTTTATGAATCTCCTTTTCCTCCTCTGTCGTAGGATTTGTTGCCGCCCGAAGCATGTTATCAACTCCATAATCTTGGCGCCATTTGATTGCGTATTTGATTCTTTTGATTGCCTTTTTCACATCACCTTTGTCAGCCCTGAAATGCCTCAAGGGCATATTTTCATCTGGCATTGCTTCAAGCTCTTTTTTCGTCATGGCATTCACAATTTCTTTGCAACCTTTCTCCTCAGTTTCTTGATCAAACATGCGAGGTTCTTTGTTACACGTATCGCTCCAGCCTTTATACTGGGAGGTCGTTCCGCCATTTTGTTTCAAAGGTTCTGTAGAAAAGGTAGTAGGAATAGTACTGGTGTCATTGTCCTCATCGGCATTCAACGAATCATCTCTCATAACTGACATGGTGGAAGAAGCTTTTGTAGTTTTTAGCACGAGAAAAAATACTGTGAGCCAAATGGTTTGGAAGATGCAAGGTTTTACTTGGGTTTAACTTGTTCGGTATTATATGATATGTGTTCCCATGGGCCAAGGCTATCAAGTTGATAGTCGATACATCGGTATTCTGTTGTATTCTGTGCGTATTCCATTACCGGTGGTAGTGGTGGTATGTTCAATGTACGGTACTACCGGTAGGTACTATCGTACCATTGAAAAGTCCCGATAGGTTTGATTTTCAGAACCAGTTTTCACCCCCCACAACCATTTTTCAGAAATCGGACTTATTTAGT
>Ga0115005_10003582_pt1 | contig 12404 bp, 7 predicted proteins | sample ArcOceMetagenome_FD_87163 | JGI IMG/M metagenome (GOLD analysis project Ga0115005, IMG submission 87163) | Marine eukaryotic phytoplankton communities from Arctic Ocean - Arctic Ocean - Greenland ARC118M Metagenome | ecosystem: Environmental > Aquatic > Marine > Oceanic | place: Arctic Ocean... | reverse complement strand
TCTTTGCCTCAAGCCCGCACCCTCTGCTGTGATGCTGACATCTTATATGGATAGGGCCCTACTACATCAGCAATAACTCAAACACAGCGCATCGTTGATAACCTTGCCCGCTCATCTAATCATTGCTAGCGTACATGAAAAATAATACTCTCGAATTTTGAAGAAACTCGAAGCATCGTAGCTAACGCTCACACGTTTTGAAAGATCTTTTTGGTCGATTAAAAACTACACACAGGCGCGTCAAATACCACCGGTATTTTTGCCCTTCACACCTGGATTACTGATGATTCCGAAACCCCTTAAGATTGATTTTAGGTGCCTTTTATGACATTGAGACCCACCGCCAACAGTTATTAAACCTTCTGGCCTTAACAACCCTTCACCCATAGTTCAGGGTAAGGGCTCCGGACGCGCATCTTGAAGATGACAACAATTCAGTATTCGTCTTTGACGTTGATGGTGCATCATTTACTTGAAAAACTCTGTCACGGTTTCTATGGCAATATTTTGTAAGAAAAGTCTATCCTCATCAGAAATAGCGCCATAATAATTATATTTTAGTCCAGCAGGGGAACTCCCAAATATAGAATAAAAAACAACATTAGCGGCTAGATAAGTGCCTAGCAAACTCGGATGCGTACCATCAAACTCTTTATGTAATTTAATATCGGTACTTTTAGAATACGCTCTTTCGAAGGCCAGCCCAACAGGAATGATCAACACCTTATTATCATTCGCCACTTTAAGGTACAAGTCTCCTATTTTGTTGATCATTTGTGGATCATATGCAGGGTGCGATTTAGCATAGGCGTGAGTCATATATAAGGCCACTTCACCTCCATTATCACGCACATTATTAATCATAACTTTTGCCTGGTTAGCAAATAAATCTCTGGATTTTTTAGATAGCGGCTCCTGACTCCCGCCTTGTAAGATAACCAATTCAAACTTTCCATTAATTCCAATGTTCTTGGAATTCAATAGATAATCAAGATTATGATGAATTAATCGAGATCCACCGATGGTTGAAGACTTATATTGCTGGAAATCCGATCTATTCGGAAATCTTTCATCAACCATTCGACGGACGTGATTATGTAAACTGTCGTTATAGTAAAGATAGCTATTACCGACAAATAGAATTCTATCTGGCTGAATATTACGCAGTCCTAGCACATTAGGACTATCCAAGGCGGACGCACCCAATGACATAATTAGTAATAAAAAGCTCATTCTAACGACAATATATTTCACAAACTCTCTCTAAGATTTTGATATAAATTCACAACATAAGTCGTTTTGGCAATGAAATTGAATCAAAAAATGGTCTTTTTTCAACTATTTCATATTCACTACAACGGTACCTTTAAAGACTTTTAAGTATGAGAGTCTCCTGCGATTACCGCCAAGACGTTAGTGTTTTTCTAGCTCAATCGAGACAGATTCATGAGGCCAACGTTGACTGAATTCCTTAATACGCAGCAGGCGCTGATGCAATGTTTTATCACGCTGACCACTATCAACCAAGCGCTGGAAACTTGCCTTCAATTGATCAATAATTAACTGATCGGTATCTCTACTGGCGGCGAGATATAACCCATTAGAAATTCCATCAAATTTCAAGACCGGCGTAAAGGATGAGCAGTCAAGATCATCACGACTACAAAGCTGCATCATGCCACCATCGCTCATCGGGAATAAGTCAATGCGACCCAACAATGCTTTCTTTACATTTTGAGTGTTGCTGTTTACCGGCTGCAAATTTTTAAAACCTCTATCCTTAAGATACTGGTGATGAATGTGTTCATTGACCACGCCCATCTGCCATCGTTTGGCATCATCCAAACTGCTGATACTAATATCATCTCGCCCTGACAATCGAAACAGATAATATGTCACTGGAATTAGCTGTCCCACCCACTGAAACTGCTGTTCTCTCGTGGCATCTCTTGCCATAGGGTAAATTAGTACGTTGGCGCTTGTTTGTGCTCTAAGATAGGCGCGTTTCCAAGGTTCGAAGCTCAGCTGATAGTTTTGCTGTGCGTCGACCAGCAAGTGCTCTACAAACACCGTAGCTTCTCCTCCGCTCATAGAATTATCCGTCTTCAGAGTAAATGGAGAGGCTTCAGCCAGTAGCAATATAGGCGGCTGATCGGCCTTGCAGATAGTCGCAAGTATTCCCATTAAGATAAAAGCGACCCATGGCCGAGGGATAGATCTAGACATGAAATTGGGAGATGACATCGGTTAGGTGCGAAAAAGTAGCATCAACAAGCTCTGATAGTTCCGCGATATTGGACTGCAAGTCTACGGCATACTCTTTACTCAAATCGTCTCTTTGTTGCAGTCGACAAGCGCTAGCCCCTAGGGCTGTAAAGCCAAAGTTTGAGCATAGCCCAGCCAGCGCGTGCGCAGTGCCCCTTATGAGCTCGCAATTATCCAAGCCCCAACCACTAATTGAGCATACCAAATGTCTAGCCGACACCTCTGCCTCCTCATACAGGGAGCGTACCTTTTTGACGCCAAGCGTTGCGCAATGGTCCTGTAAAATACTAAGGGCAATAAATTGGTTGGCTTTTAGATGCTGAGCAGTATTGTCATCAACGTTTGGGAAAAGCTGACCGATAGACGTAGCCAACTTATGCATGTCTAGCGGCTTTTCGACTACCATATCCATGCCCGCTTCCAGGCACCTGTCGCGCATTTCCGAGGAGAGAATTGCACAGCTACCAATAATTTTAATGTCAGTATGTTCCGGCATCGCGCGTATGAAGCGCGTTGTTTCAATGCCATCCATCACAGGCATATGCACGTCCATTAGCACCAGATCTATCTTTTCTGAATCAAGAATATCTAATGCTTCCTGACCATTTCCAGCCAAGAATGTACGCCAGGACTGATGTTCTAGCTGACCTTTAAGTAATTTCCGATTAATTTCGACGTCATCTACGGCGAGAATATTTAAGGCTTTTCTCTGACCGTCTATAGCTATTGAGATGGTTGACTGCACGTACGTAACAGGGTCTGCAACACTAAAGGTCAGGTCGAACCAAAAGGTACTGCCAACCCCTTTCTTACTTTCGAAATCGATACTGCCACCCTGCTTCACTATAATCTCCTTGCAGATCGACAGGCCTAAGCCGGTACCGCCGTAACGCCGCGCAACCGTACGATCCTCTTGACTATAGGGGTCAAAAATCTGCGCCTGAGACTGTTGCGCGATACCTATACCCGTGTCGATGACCGAAAACCGGAGTTGGATATCTGATTCGCTGGCAACGTGCCTATCAATGCGTTCAACACTCAGCGTAATGGCGCCTCTTTCAGTGAACTTGAGAGCATTATTTAACAGATTAAGAAATACCTGTCTCAACTTTTCAGGATCGCCACAAACACGACCTGGCACATCGTCAGCGATCGTCTCTGACAGATCGATCCCCCTTTTCTCTGCAATCGTGTTAACAGAAAATATGACGGCATGAATCAGTCCATGCAAATTAAACGAGATGGATTCTAGTTCAAATATTCCCTGCTCATATTTGGCATAATCTAGGGCGGAGTTCATCATTACTAAAAGCGACTTACTCGAATCATATATAGCATCAACATACTCTGCCTTATCCCGGTGCTGAGGATTGCGTTTTAGCAGTTCAGACATACCGAGAATACCATTCATCGGTGTACGTATCTCATGGCTCATAATCGCCAGAAATTCAGTCTTTGCCTGACTCGCATCAATCGCAATTTGACGCTCCACCTCGAGCTCCTTGGTACGGCTCTCAACCATCATTTCGAGATTCTCGTTACTCTCTGTAATCTGCTGATGCTGCGTACGAATTACAGCAAGATGATCATTAAAAGCTCCGATTAGAACACCAATTTCATCCTCTTGGTGATCCTCAGGCATTGGAATTACCTGATTAGTGAGGCCCTGCTGTATAGGCTGACTTGCCCTAAGTATCGAGCGAGTGAAAGTAAAATAAAACAATGATATCAGACAGATAGTTAACGTAAAATTACGTAAAATACCGGAGGTGAACACAACGACAGATCGTTTTATAAAGGTATCTGCTGCCAGTATCGGATCGAGCACTACCCGAAGATGACCAACGGCCTGCGGATATATCACGGGGTCTAGCAATAGTTGTTCGATCGTTTTTGGTTTACCAAAAAGCCAGCGTTTAAACGGGGTGCTTTGTGACGCTGAAGGTTTTTCTGCGGCCCCAAGCAAAGCGCCACGGTCATCATGGATTGCGGCAGAAACTATAGACACATTACTTACTAGCCCCTCACTCACCTGTTCCGCCCCGTTACTATCGAGATTGTATGCGGCGTGATAGGCCGCACGATTAGCGGTAATCAATACGTTATCGATAAGCTCATTAATCTCATTTTTTTGAGAAAAATAATCGAGATAAATCTGACCACTACTCAAGACAGTGCCAATTAAAAATGCAGCGATCACTGCCGTTTTAGTTTGTCGGTATGACAGACTTTTTCTGAGTGGTATTTTGTAATGTTGCATATTTTTTAAGGTTGCTAACAGTGGACCACATCTGCGACAAAAATATAACCTGTCCCATATGCAGTATTAATATATTTTGGATTTGTGCGGTCATCCCCAAGCTTTTTTCTTATTCTTGCGATCATCACATCTATGGTTCGATCGGTAGGAAACCAATCTCGATGTTTCATATGATTCATAATCTGGTCACGGTTGAGCACAGTACCCGCATGCTGTATCAGTGTCGATATTAACTGAAATTCGCCCTCAGTTAAGCGAGCTTCGTCTCCGGCCTTATTACGTAAGACGCGCTTTCCCGTAAACAGCGTCCAATCGCCAAATTGTGCAGTCTTGACATCGCCAAAGTTACTATTGCCCGGGTTTGATCTGTATTTGACGCGCTCTAAAAGGTTTCTAACTCTGACGGTAAGCTCTCTAGGGTTATAGGGTTTAGTCACATAGTCATCAGCGCCCAACTCGAGACCGACGATTTTATCTATGTCGTCATTCTTTTGAGTAACTAAGATAATGCCTACCCCGGACCGGCTGCGAAACTCGCGTGTCAACTCCAAACCTGTCCGGCCGGGAATTTTGATATCCATCAATATAATGTCGATGGCTTTTTCAGAAAATAGTTTTTCGGCCTGATCACTAGAACTGGCCTTATAAACAATATAATTTTCTGCCGTAAAATAGCTGGCGAGTAGGTTCAAGCTAGCCGGTTCGTCTTCAACGATAAGTACTGCAGATTGATTTTTTGCTTCCATAAACCCCACGGATGCTATGTATGTCTAGCAGTAGTTAGATGAGCGCTTTACTCTTTAACGCCTCAATTTTCATTAAAGAAACTCATTGAAGTCTAAATCAAGGGCTAATGGTTAGCAAGAAAGTCTATTCGGGGGTTTGTACGTCTATTTTTCAGGAGTTATAGGCGTTTGACATGAAACGCTCAACTTGGATTTAGGCGGACATGGGGACTGTTAATAGCCTTGTGTTGGCTACCGATCCAGGGACCTAAGAAAATTCAGGGCTTGTTAACAATAGGTTCACAATTTGTGACAAACTGCCTGCACCCTCGAGGTTTAAAACAAGTATTCTCTAACCAGAAATTGGGGATTGTTTAATTTAACGGGAGATAGGATATGTTCAAGCTAAGTAGAATGTCCATTGCCATTAAGACGCTGGCTTTGGTAGGCACGGTAACTGCAAGCGCGCTGGCTATGGGTCAACAGGACAATGAACTAGAAGAAGTGATCGTTGTAGGCTCTCAGATCAAAGGAGCCGCAATTAATACGGCTCTGCCAGTAAGCATTATATCGGCTGACGACATCGATGCTCTCGGGTTAGATTCAGGTGAAGAGCTATTAGAAAATATGGCCGAGATAGGTATAAATTACTTTACAGAGGCAGAGGCTTTTTCAGGCGGTGTTAACTCAGTACGAGGCGACATTGGATCATACAACCTTAGAAATATGGGTGTCGGTAACACGCTAGTGCTGCTGAACGGTCGACGACTGGTCAATGCAGCCGGTTACCAAACCGAATTACTTGGCGGCGACTATGTGCCAACGCTGAGTGTTAACTCTAACTTAATTCCTACTTCAGGCATGAAGCGGGTAGAGGTTCTTAAAGATGGCGCTTCCGCAATCTATGGTGCCGATGCAGTAGCAGGCGTAATCAACAATGTCATTGATACTGATTATGAGGGCTTTAGCTTTACGACAAAGCTCACCAGTTTCGACCACTTTGACGCAGATGATACAACTTTTAGCGCCAAATTTGGTACAGCATTTAACGACGGCGACTCCCACATGACGGTCCTTGTGGATTACTATGATCGCGAGTCCATCAAAGCCACGGAGGATTCGCGTTGGAGTGTAGGCGACCACCGAAAGATATTGCCCGACGACTCGCCCTGGAAGAAAAGTACTGCTTTTAGGAATCTTTATTCATACCAGTATGCTCAGTTAGACCAATCAGGCATAAATAGCTTTACAGATTCTAAGGGTGAAATGCAGATTTTACCTACTAGCGATGCCAAATGTGCCGGATCGAAAGCGCTTGATACGGGCTATGGAACCTGTCTAGTCCCTGACACCACCTCTGATAATTATTATCTAAACCCAGGATTGTATCGTGACTTTAGAAGTGCCGTTGATCGTAAAAATATTTTTGCGACCTTTAATCATATGCTCAGCGAAGATTTAGAGCTCTTCTCTGAGGTGGGTTATTACAAGTCGACATCCCTCAGACACATTGAACCTGCCGGCACGTCTTCGTCTGCGCCCATTAATATCGGTGCCGACTATTACTACAGTAATCAATTAGTTCAGGATGGCGGGAATCCCTTAGCGGGTGTTGGATCAATAAGGCTTGACGGAATGCGCAACCCTAAATATGGCCGCATCGTCCATGCAGATAAAGAAACCACCCGCTTCCTTGCGGGCCTAAGGGGCTCACGTGGCGATTGGGACTGGGAAACGGCGGTACTGTACTCTAAGGCCACCACTGATGATCTCACCGAGAACCGTATCTCTAATAATCTGTTGACTGAAGCCTTAGCCGATTCAACGGCAGCCGCATTCAATATTTTTTCCATCGATGCAACTAACATTGAACGAGCGTTGGTTGACGTCTATCGAAATGATGAAAGTGAGCTAACCTTGTTTGATATTAAGGCGAGCAATAGCGAGGTGTTTTCTCTGCCAGCCGGCCCTGTCGGCATGCTGGTCGGATTAGAATACCGTGAAGAGACGTACTCTGATGATAGGGATCCAAGATTAGACGGAACGATAAAATACAGTGCGGCCAATGGATCAGAGTTTCCATTTGTATCTGACGTTTTAGGCTCTAGTCCAACGACAGATTCGGTTGGCAGTAAGGATACCACCTCTGTTTTTGCCGAATTTCAAATACCCGTCACAGAAACTATCGATGCCCAACTTGCGATCCGCCATGAGGATATTTCTGATGCTGGAACGACCACTGTTGGCAAGTTTGCCATTGGTTGGACCGCCACTGAATGGTTGCTAATGCGCGGATCAATGCAGACGGCCTTTAGAGCCCCAAACCTAGTGCAGGTCAATCAAGCTCAGGTGGCGCGCTTTGGCTCGCGAATTGATGCAGTCTATAAATATATTACAGAAAATAATACGACAACTGCAGAGGGTATGGATAGCGATTCGAAATACACCATTCAGCGTTTCGCCGTCGGTGCCGAAGGTTTACAATCGGAGGAATCCACTAACTCTTCGATTGGCTTCGTTATACAACCAACCCAACTTGAGGGGCTAACTATTACCTATGATGCATGGAAGATTGAAAAAGACAAAACCATCGGACTGTTTGGTCGCGACAATCATACAGTATTAGACCTAGCCATGTTGATTGAAAACGGCACCGCTAATTGTGCAGCATTTACTGGTAATACGGCTGTATTAAGAGATACCGATGAGCTTGATGATGGTGTTCTTGACTTATTTTCAACTGCCGGAATTTGCCCAGTAGGACAGGCCTACAGAGTCGAAGACGAATATGTCAACATGGCCACTCGAACACTAAAAGGCCAAGATATAGGTATTGTTTATGACTTTGATTCCAGATTAGGGGAGTTTAGTTTACGTTACAGCGCAACATTCACTGATACTTTTAGTCAGGTTCCTACAGGAAATTTTGAAACGATCCAAGCAGCTCAGAATTCTGGGGCAATTCCTGCGTATATAAACCTTGTGGGTTTTGGTGACTTGCTAGGTATCGACGGCAATTATGATGAGAAGCATTCAGCGAAGTTATTATGGAAAAAGGGATCTTGGGGAGGCTCAATTACCGCCCTGAAAAAAGGTGACTTTATTCAGAGTAGCTTAACATTGAACGATGGGACCGAATATGTTGTGCCTTCCATGACCACTGTAGACGCTTCTCTTTATTACAGATTTAAAATGGCTGGCACTTCCGCCCGAGTTAAGTTTGGTGTTAAAAATATAGAGGATACTCGAGCACCTACGGCGGATAGGTTCTTTGGCTTCTTTGCTGATGCGCACCAAGACTATGGCAGAAACTATAACCTCAGTATTAAAGTTGATATGTAGGTAATATCCGCTTGAAAAAAGGGGCTCCAGGCTCCTTTTTTTAGGCTTTTAACTTTCCTATCGGATGATCAAAAATGTATCGTTTATCAATTTTTTTGCTATCATTAATGGCCTCTAGTGAGACATTAACATCGCAAAATATAGAGCTAGACGCCATCGGCGTTGCCTCAACTGCGCATCCTCTGGCTACCAAAGCTGCTGATAATATATATCTACTAGGTGGCAACAGTGTTGACGCCGCTATTGCAGCATCCTTCGTTCTGTCAGTGGTTGAGCCAACAATGAGTGGCTTAGGTGGTCGTGGTTTGGCGATCATACGGAATGAGGACGGAGAATTTTTCGGATATAACGGCATGACCGAAATACCTGAAAACTTTGTCAAGTCCGAAAAAATGCCCGCCTTTGGCTACCCTACAGTGGCAACGCCAGGGCTCGTGGCAATGCTCGGAGCAATGCATCTAAAGCATGGTCGCCTACCCTTTTCTACCCTTGTAAAACCCGCTATTCGGCTGGCTGAAGATGGTTTCACTGTAATGCCTGGCGAAGCTGCACGACAACAATCGGCGACACATAAAATGCGCTTAGATATTGGTATGACTCAGTCGTTTCTGCAGGCTGATGGCACAACTGTTGAATCGGGCCAAACACTAAAACAGCCTGCATTGGCCATGACGCTAAGACAAATCGCCCTAGGGGGTTCCGATGCATTTTACCGAGGCGAAATTGCCGCATTAATCAGCCTAGATATGGCCAGTAATGGCGGCTATGTTACCGCCCAAGACCTTGAAGATTATCGCGTCTCCCCGGGACGATACATCAGTGTTCCTTACCGTGATTATGTTGTTCACACCTTGGCGGCCCCCGGCGGTGGAGGTCTTGTCGCTAAAGCCTTGCTGCTGCTTGGTCTTTATGATTTGTCAAATCTACAAGACCAGCATTGGGCTCTGTTAATGAGTCAGGTGCTAGGTTTAAGTATTGAATCGATGGCAGATAATTATTACGAAAAAGATTTAATTGAGTTAGTGGATAAACGATGGGCCGTACAGCAATCTAAAAGAATCTACCTGCCAGTCCCAGCGCAGACGACTACACCCAGTAGACCCGCCAAACCATTGTTTAGTCAAACAGTGTTAAGTCAACCAATATTAACAGATTGGGTGGGTTCTCCCGATGCGCACACGTCTCATCTTGTCACAGAAGATTGTACTGGTCTCACCGTATCAATGACGCAGACTATAGGCCCCATCTTCGGAGCAAAAGTGGCTACCCCAAAATTGGGCTTCGCCTATGCTGCCACTATGGGTGGCTACCTTAGAACTGGGCCACAAGAGCCAGGTGCGCGCCCAAGGACCGCAATTGCACCCGTTATAGTGACGAAGGATAACAAGGTTGTACTTGCCCTAGGTGCGGCTGGGGGCATTAAAATACCCTCAGCCATTGTGCAGGTTATCTCCCGGCATATTGATCAACAAAAGACCCTGGCTGATTCGTTGTCTGCACCACGGGTGCACCCTTCGGCAACCATAGATCACAACAATAAGCGTAACGTTCGCCTACTGGCCTTTGATGCGGAAATGAGTGGTCCCGGATGGACAGATGATGACATAGGCTACTGGCGGTCCGAAGGGTTCCAGGTGACGGAAGTGGCAACGGCTGCATCATTTGGTCGCGTTCATCTGGTTGCGGATTATCAAGGTTTTTTGGTGGGTGCGGCTGATCCGGATTGGGAAGGCACGGCCAGTGTACAGACAGCCTGTTCTAGAATCCCAAAGGACGACTAATGATTCTGCACCAAAAAATAACTAATCTAAGTAAAGCGAAAGGCTACTTGGTGAATACAGATACTAAACGGAGTATTACATTGACAGTTAAATTTCCAAAAATCGTTCCGCTCCTCGTTAGCTTGGCTCTGCTGATGCTAGTTGTATTTAGTGCGGTACAGTCGACGATAGTCGCAGCAGAGTCGCCCATTATAGACCCAAAATCTCGGTTTCACCCCGTCCATGGTCGCAAGGGTATGGTCGTGTCTCAAGAAATCGTCGCCAGTCGGGTGGGGGCTGATATACTGAGTCGAGGAGGCAACGCTATTGATGCCGCGGTCGCTACGGCATTTGCCCTAGCCGTGACCCTGCCCAGGGCGGGCAACCTAGCAGGTGGAGGGTTTATGCTTGTTCATCTAGCCAAAGAGAACACAACAATTGCACTCGATTATCGCGAAATGGCGCCAGCCTTGGCATCCAGGGACATGTTTTTGAAACCAAATGGTGATGTGAATAATCAATTAGCCCGCAGCAGCATTAAGTCTTCAGGCGTTCCTGGAACTATTGCAGGCCTGCTGCATGCCCACGAGAAGTACGGACGAATATCTCTAAGGCAAGTTATTCGGCCAGCAATAGAGCTTGCGTCCAAAGGTATTGTTGTCAATGTTGACCTCTCCCACTCGCTAAAATCCCGCGCCGAACGACTACTTAAAAATCCGGCTACTAGTGAATATTTTTTTAAGGAGGGCGGCGCCCTGTACGAACTGGGCGACACCTTAGTACAGTCTGATTTAGCTGAAACTTTGCGCAGAATAGCGGCTAAAGGACGCCGTGGATTTTATCAGGGTAAAACGGCACAGCTGATTGTCGATGAAATGGAGCGTTCAGGCGGCCTTATTAGCTTGGATGATCTGAAAAATTATCTTGTTGTGGAGCGGACGCCAGTTTGTGCTGATTTCAGAACGAATCGTATCTGCTCAATGCCGCCACCCTCCTCTGGCGGTATTCACCTTTTACAGATGCTAAATATACTCGAGGGATGGGACCTCCAATCTCTTGGACATAATAGTGCGGCGTATCTTCATAGACTAATTGAATCGATGCGTCGAGCCTATGCGGACAGGAGTGCCTATTTAGGTGATCCAGATTTTTATTCAGTACCTGTACAACAAATTATTGATAAAAAGTATGCTAATAACTTGCGCCGCCAAATTGATCTTACGCATGCCAGTGCCTCAGCCGACGTTCAGCCTGGGCTCTCTATCGACCCACGGACCCTTGTTAAGACACCTAAAGATCCTGATGACGAAAGTATTGAAACGACGCACATTTCAACTTGGGATCAATGGGGCAATGTGGTGAGTACAACGACAACACTAAACTTTTCATTTGGTAGTGGAATTGCGGTGTCTGGCGCCGGATTTTTACTGAACAATGAGATGGATGATTTTTCTGCAAAGCCTGGGGTACCGAACGGCTACGGCCTGATTGGTGGTGTTGCCAATGAGATAGAACCGGGCAAAAGGCCGCTTTCGGCCATGACCCCAACCATTGTATTTGATCAGCAAGGGACTCCCATTATGGCTACTGGCAGTCCAGGGGGCAGCACCATAATTACGGCTGTGTTGCAGGTCTTATTGAATGTTTTAGAGTTTGACATGGGTATCGCAGATGCCACGGCCGCTTCAAGGATTCATCACCAATGGCAGCCCGATCGAGTTGGTTATGAGCCTGGAATATCCCCGGACACACTCAACCTGCTAGAGAGAATGGGTCATAGCCTAGATGATAAACCTCGCATTCTGGGTGCCACTCAGACCGTTCACAGAGGTACTGACGGCACAACAATCGGAGCCTCTGATACCCGCCGCGATGGCGCAGGCGCTGTACCGCAAAGGTAGGGACGTGGCAAGCCCCTAGTATCGTAGATGTATCCCGTCAGCACCAGTTGGACTAAATTAGCCATTTGATTAAGAGAGGGTTTTGGTTCATCGTTTACTCGAAGAGGAAATGATGATGACTAGAAAATCCAGTGCCGAAAAGACCGTGCGT
>Ga0115005_10003579_pt1 | contig 12411 bp, 12 predicted proteins | sample ArcOceMetagenome_FD_87163 | JGI IMG/M metagenome (GOLD analysis project Ga0115005, IMG submission 87163) | Marine eukaryotic phytoplankton communities from Arctic Ocean - Arctic Ocean - Greenland ARC118M Metagenome | ecosystem: Environmental > Aquatic > Marine > Oceanic | place: Arctic Ocean... | reverse complement strand
TACTGTACTGTACTGTACTGTAATATATACTCTGTACTGTACTCTGTATCACAAGCTACTAGCTAGCTAGGTCCTCTCGTCTCTCCTCCTCTGACTCACAATCCAATCGATTGATTGCCTTCCTTCAAAGAATGAAGAGACTTGAATTGATAAGATTCGATCCGTTCCGTTCCGTTGATTTGAAATTTGAAAGGAATACCAATCGAGATGAGATTCGATGGAACTTGGCACCGGACCGGCTGTGTTTTGCTGTCGCCTGTCGCTGGTGTCTAGTGTCTACTGGCTGATAGTCCGTGTTGGGACGTTGCTGCTGCGTGCCTCTGCGCCCTGCGCTCCTCCTCGCTCGCTCCTCCTTCAATCAAATTCCTTCTTCTTCAACTGTTTTCTGGTAGTCTACTGGTAACAGGCCTTTTTACTTTTTCGAAAAATGAGTGGTGATCCGGCGCGAACAACTGTCGAAGGCGGCGGGCGGACGGCGCGGCGAAAACGTGAGGCGACAATCTGTCCATGCAAGCAAGAAGAAGAGTTCCAATTTCCAAACAATCAACAATCATTGCACGTTGTAATCATAAAATCTCTACAATGATGGTACGAAGAGCTAGCTACAAGCAGACTAGAATGGTGTTACAGAGAGAATAAGATACGATAAGACATCGCAGTGTAGTACACGAACGAATCAACGAATGATGAGGAGTGCAATAGATTTATCACATACTCCGCACCCCAAGTCCCAAGTTGGGCCACTTAGCCATGTGTTGTGATACGAAATCTTTCCTGAAACCAGCAGGGAAGGCTTCATATCACCTACGCATAATTGAGAAAGTGTGTCAAATCATCCCGTCTTTCATTCACATTCTGACTTTATTGCATGTATTGTGTTTGTTGGCTGCCTTTCAATCCCTTTCTGTATTGCATGAGATTGTTACTGACTGCAACTGCAGACTGCACATTTATAATCGGTTTCGTGATTTATACAACGCCAAATTGATAATAAAAAATGGTGCTAGATTGAAGAAGAGAAGTTAGCATGGAACGTTCATTTACCATTCCATGCTAGTAGACTCGACGACATTATTCATTACTCCTGTCTCATGTATGTTAATGTATGTAGTGTACTATATGTTATGCTGTAAGTATGCTACTAATCTTATGGTAAATGTGGTTTCAGTATTATTGTTATCATACGCGTACTCAATGGAATTATATTAATTAAAAACCCACGTTATTTAAAGTAGCTTGCCCTGGGAAGTAAAAGTTTTCGTGATTACGATTACCTACATTTGCTGACATTGGACATCACCTTCGTCCTCGCCACCTGCACCACCATAACTCGTAAAAGGTGACGAACCTCTTGAGAAAAATTGACCACCGGATGCAAAATGGAATCCACGGGAAGACGTTGATCCAAAAGGATGCTGATGTTGATAACCAACGCCATCTTCCATTCCTCCCCCATTATTGACATGCATATGATCGTCCTCTTCGTCCCTCTCTGGCATGGCGATTCCACTCGCTTTACCAAAATCGGCAACTCTGGATTTCTGCAATCGGTAGGGTTCCGGTTTGGTCGAGTAGGTTTCTCCTTCTTCTTGTCCTTTTGAAAGTGTCGTCGTCTTCCTTGGTGTATTCTGAATTTTGTCCAATAGGATGCCTAGCATCTGTCTCTCCTCCTTGGATAACTTTTGGAGATTCTCTGGGTTGGTGCTCGGCATTTCTACCACGTATTGAACGTATAAATCGCCGTATTTTTCAGATCTCTCTTTTTCATTGTCATGATGATGGTGATGATGGTGCTGATGGTCGTCCATATGGTGGTGGTGGTGTGATCTCTTGTTGGCTTTTGGCATTCCTTCTCCTTTCAAGACATGGACATCTCCGGTTTGAATGACAATAGGTGTTTCTATCGTTTGTGGTGTACTCGTATTATGCACATTCATCTTCATGTTCATATTCATATCATTGCCATCTGGTGGTGCCATGGATACGGATACGGCTATTGGTCCTGTAACATTGATGCGTCTCCCATCCAAATGGACAATTTGACGTTCAAAGCCACAGATTGCTTCACCAAGTGTTATCTTCATCTCCACTGCTAAATCATGCCCTTTTCTCGTAAACGTCTCATGCCTCTTTTCCCGAATGATAAACACAACATCACCGGGAGTAGCAGTGCTAACATGGTCCACCATTCCCGAGAGCCGAATGGACGATCCAGGAACTACCCCTGCTGGAATATCCAAATCCACCATTTTGGGTCCACCTGGTTGAGAGATTTGAACTTCACGATGGGCTCCCTTGTATATATCTTGCAGTGATACCTCCAATTCATACTTTAAATCGTGATTTTTACGGAATTGCTGGGACATGCGGGAAAAACTGTCGGAAGTTCTGGAAGTTGCCCCAAAGAAACTCTTTAGAATCTGATCTTGGAACGAGCCGCCCATACCGCTCATGTTCATACTTGATGCTGCTCGTGCTGCGAAATCTGGATCTTTGACGGCTTCGAGACCATACTTGTCATATATCTTTTTCTTCTGTTCGTCACTGAGAATGTCATATGCTTCCGATACTTTGTCGAATGCTCTTCGGTCTCCATTGCATTTGTCTGGGTGGGTCAAGACTGCTCGACGGCGATAGGCTTTTGTAATTTGTATAGATGTTAGGGATGTCTTTTGAGATTTGTCGAGGGAGAGGATTTGGTATAATTCTGTGGATTGTATGATTTGTTCCATGGCGTCATCTTTTGGATCTCGTTTTGGTGGTGCTGGGTCTTTTGGTGGAGGCGGTTTGGGTTTTGTTTGAGATGGCGGTGTTTTTCTATTTGTATTTACTGATGGTTGCGGCGGCGGCGGCGGTGGTGGTGGGACTTTAGTGTTGGGCGATGATTGTTGAGGTTGAGAATTGGCATTTGTCCCTTTGCTTTTCGATTGCTGCATATTGGAATGACTTTGACTTTGACTTTGACTTTGACTTTGACTTTGACTTTGACTTTGTTGATCTGTGTTCTTTATTGGTTTGTCAGATGACGATGTTGATGCACCTGGATGATTACTCGTACTCGTGCGTGGAGTATTATCGGTCTCCACATCTTCTTCAGCATTGATAGTATTAATATTTGATGCATTGGTTTTGACTGTTTCATCACTACTCGTACTCGTATTAGTGCTCTTAGCTCCAGACTGTTTGCTTTTCTTCTTCTTCTTTTTCTTGCGTTTGGAACTGCTACCATTACTAGGTGTCCTGCTGCTGCTATTATTAATACTATTAGAACTCCTCGCGTCATGATCTTTAACGTGATCATCTTCACTTCGAGCACCGCCACGTATCTGAAAAGCAGCAGCAGCAAATATTGTTTTGTCCTTGACTTTGACTCGTCCTAATGATTCATGTCCATCAAGGTTGATGCCAAAATTCGGGCAGAATTTATTAAAGGTGTTGCTGGTGTTGATGTTGATGTTGGTGGTGATAGGATTCGTAGTATGTGTAGTGGCGGCCGCATGTTTTTTGGTCAGGGTTACAAGACCAACAATGGACAAACTCTTTTTCGATTTCATGTTGAAAGGAGATTTCTGGGAAGAATAGAAAGCAGAGGTGAGGATGGATACGTTCAATCAAGCCAGATTTGCAGATTAGGTTAACGCAAGAAAGGTGCTCTGAGAAGAATGGATGATGGTAGATAGCTCGTCGCTCGTAACAAGCAAATGGCAAGAGGTGGTGGTGGTGGTGTGACCACAGGAGCGAGCGAGGTGGAGCGTGGAGCAAGAAGCAAGAACGAACATGAGAAAAGCGAAGAAACTTTGGCAGTTTTTGGCGCGGAATATATTCACCATTTCAAAAATTGTGCAACTTCTTGTTCAAAATCATAGATTGAAGATGACATTTTGAAGTTGCAAGGCAGGGAGAGCAGCGAGGAGGAGCTACAAAACGATTGGCTTGACTTGGAAGGGACAAAAAGTAAAAAGGTTTTAGACATCGGCATGGTTCCCTCAGAAAAGGATTGTAAAATTGTCATGGTACTACTGTTTGTCTGTACAGTAATTGAACATACTGCTTTTACACAAGTTCAAGATAGTGTTTCTTCCTTTAATGTGCAAAAGCTGGAGGTTAGGGGAATCGAACCCCTGACCTTCTGCATGCAAAGCAGACGCTCTGCCAACTGAGCTAAACCCCCTTTGATGCCTAACCATGACGTATCTAAAATTAGGAACTTTGTATACAATTATCTTTATGTCAATTTCTTCTGATTATAATACTTCTAGGTTTCATCCAAGCTGCTATTGCTATATTATCTTATATTAGTCTGCGCTGGTTTTCTGTGAACCTAGTAAAGAGTTAGTATTGGAGCAAGAGATTGGTTGTAGGTTGGTTGTAGGCGCAGAAGATATGTTGATATCATGCATACCTATTTAATTCTTGAGCTGGACGATCGACGAAGCAGCAAAAAATGAACCTATTGTTCATACTTTAGTTTACTAAGCTGAGATAAATAGACAATTTAAATACCTTTGAAGTTTGAACTATCTTTGAAGTTTGAACTATTCTGATTTGCTTTTTCAATTGAGATTTTTGAGTCGCGTACAGTTAGGCTGACATGGTCAGTCTTCATCATCTATTTTTAGATGATTGAACATAGTCGAAGGGGCTTCTTCTTCTACCTATTCCAAATCGCAGATGATTTCATTACAAATTTCTTCCAAGTCACTGAGCTCAAGATCCTTTTGCTTCTGCCTTGCGGATATAAATTTCTCTTGGCTACCAGTGATATTTGAAAAAGAGAGACTTCCCGCGATACTATTAGCAAAGTCATTGATGCCGACTGAAAGCATTTCCTTTATGGCATCACGTGATGAAGAGGGATAAGAAGTCCCGCCATTAAAGAGCACCATGGAGCAACAGTCTATGTCCTGTAAAGAGATGACTCGGTTACTGGGATCACATCGTAGGCGTGTTTTCGAGTTGGGGTCTGTCTCAAAGGCAAAATGCCCAAGCATGTGACCCATGCAAGAGATCCCTGATGCCTGCCTCTCGAGAAATAGTTCGCATATATTTGCTCCTTCCCTGTCTGAGAGGAGGAGTACTTGTCCACTTTGAAAACGGACCAGACAGTCGGGAATCCGAAGATAATTATCAAGGACATTCCCATTTATCTCCACAGTTTTGATAAAGTTCCTTGTGCGAAATAAATTATCTGACCATTTGATTCTTCTCAACCCTTTCTTATCTGACCAAAATATTGATAAAGCGTCGACAAACTGGTATTGTTTAGTCGGCAGAGTATTGAGTCCTTCCTCCGCAAAGATTTGCTTCCAGTCCCAGTCTCTTTCGTTTCTTGTAGACACCCTCTCTATTTCGAGTTCTTCCTCCTCTTCCTCTTCTATTTCACGGTTCAATTCTCGTTCGCATTCCTCGTCGGCACCACTGCGCACCACAAAGTATCCATTGCCATATTTCTCACACCGCTCTACAATGGTATCAACGTGCAAGATCCTATCATCACTGTTAGAGTAATATCCTGACCGTTGAAAATGATCTTCCCTCGACAGAGCAGCGGACTTTGATAGATTACTTTTCTGTACTGGCTTGCCATAATATGATTGTAAATCAGATTTCTCGTCCAAGACTGCATGTTGAGGCGTACGTTCTGTAGCAAAGAAGATTCCCTGATCACTCCATACGCCAATGCCCCGAACAATTGATTGTACAGTATTCTGTATAACCCATGCAAGAATGCCTTCAACGTCCACCCTGGCACTTTTCTGCCGGACTTCATTAAAAATTCTTCTCGCGCCAACAATAATGAGGCTCTGTTTGTTTTGTAGTTGTCTCATACGACCTGCTGCTTGCATAAATTTGTACTTGCACATGCCCTGACCAAGCGATAGCGCAGCAATTGCATCAGGGTGTAGTTTTAAATCAACACCACGGCACCTAGGCTCGTCGAACAATGCAAAGGTGTCTTTCTCTTTGAGTGAAGACTGATTTTTTGGGAGACAACGCCCAGACTGTTCAAGTATCATCCATTCCTTCGTGGACTCGTCGTAAAATGTAATACCCTTGAGATTTCCTTTCGGCTTTAAAAGAAGATTCTCAGAGAGATATTCAGCAAAAATTCCTGTTTGAGATGCCAGCAAGGAGCGCTCCACAATCTATCAGTGCATCTATATTTCTATTGTCTGTGATAAATTGGAATAGCATCTCATTTACTGTTCCATCTTCACCTAGCTCTTCACAGCTACTAGTCTTGGTGATCACGACATCCAACATCTTCCCGTTGGTCGACAGCAGTTTACGCCATGTGGAATGTTCAGTCTCCCATGGGAGATATTGTTGGAGCTGCAGTGGGAGTACTAAATGATTGTCATTTGTGCCAGAAAATCCAACAGAGCAATTGTCCTTGTTGAATGCAAGGTGCCATGGGGTGGCAACTAACCGTTGATGATAATGATCTAAATCCCGAGGAAATACAAACGTGTTGAGTCAAAAGTTTATTGTCTCAGGATTCTTGTGGAAGGACTTGTAGAGAACATGGAATTGTGACTTATTTGTCAAGTCCACTTTATCAATCTTGTTGATGGAATGGTAGGTCGCGTCATCCATTTGTTTAGAGCTTTCAGATAGCCAGTTTGCATAAGTTGACTTCTTGAAAATACATCCTTTCCCGAGAAGTGCTTCAAATGAAGCTTTGAGATCGGTCTTCGACAACCCACTGGAATAATGTGCTAGGATACTGAGCACTATTGCGCAATGGGGGTGAGAAAATTCGGATCTTTCCGACGGCGTATCCTATACACAATCAAAAGGGACGCGAAGTTAGTAGTGACACATGTCGTATCGTATCACAGCATTTATTGTATGCAAAATCAATCAAACTTACCGCTCCTCTAAAAGGCACTGCCAATTTCGTCCTTGCATTTGAGTGATTCACACCAAAATCCACTCTGTATCTTTTCTTCAAGCAGTGCAAAAGAATATCTTGAGCTAAAATTACCCGAAGGGCCAGAATGTCATCGAAGTGCTCTCGAGATATTTTGCTTTCCAAGTCTTTTGGATTTACTGACGGCTCCAAAATAATCTTGATCATTTCCTCCCTTTTACTGTGATGAACTATCCAAGCGAGTTCTGCGGGACACTGATCAAGCAAACATTGTGTCATCTCTGTCCTAAACGCTTCGCTGTCCACTTCATTATCGGCAATGATCAAGGTAAAGGCCTCTGCACACTTATCATTTATGACAACCACAACACCATCCACTTGACAAGGCTCTCTTCGCAATAACTTCAATAAAGCTTGTGCTGCCTTCCACCTGTGCAGCATTTGTGGCAGGGGTTCAACAGATCCAATAGAGTAAACTAATTGATAACGATGGTGGAGTATCTCGTCTATTTCGTCAAAGACATCTTGCCAACAGTTTGAGACTACTTGTCCTAGCGATTCACTCATTTCATGTTCACCATCTAAATGTAGCTCCTTCACTTTCAGCTCTAGGCTGAGGCAACAATAAAAAATCCTCTCTCTTGTTCGCAATTTTTTACAAGGTCGACTATCGATCGTACTTTCTCTGATGATCAAGCTCGACATCTCGTCTGAAAGGTAGTGTAAAGAGCCTTCTGTTGAGAACGCTCGCCCCCAGAGTGTTGTGAAAATGCTCACATACTTCTGAAAATAAAGTTGATAATATATGCAAGCGCGGAATGCGCTTGTAAGATGCTTGGTAAGAATAGTAAAGGATCAGCATGGGAAGGATCACTCTCGTTTTCCCAAGGCCCATATTCAATTGGATGACATGTCCATTGTTGTTCATGAGGTGATTGGCAACTTCATACTGTTCAGGACGAATGCGGATCCCTTGCTCAACTTCATCAACAAGCCAATATGGATGAACTTTAGCATCCCAACTTCTTTGAGAAGTCAGCTCTCTGATAAAATCCTTATTTAAATTTGGTTCGTGGCCACTTGCAGTATTGAGTAGAAAATGACACTTGTCTTGAAAGACACATAGCTCCAACCAAATTATTACTGCTTGATGTATCCTCTCCATAGATGTTTTGGAAAGCAAAGGATTATATTCTGATACCTTTGAGAAATCACATGCTAGTGCCACGATTTCACGCTTAGTTACAGTTGGGATCGCATTAGATAGCCTAAGATACTCCAAAGCTGGCGCGTGCCAATTATTCTTGGAAGGAAATCGAGTCAAGGAATCTAGGAGATACACCTCCACAGTAGACAACGCCGATGTCACTATCTTCTCGATCTTCTGTATTGATTCGATGATTTCGAACTCAAGACTTATGTGAACATCGCTTTCTTCACAGTGAAGCTTCCAGCTCTCTGCAAGTTCCCCATACACAGCTTTATCAAGATCAGTATCGGTCGAATGTTTCACAGGGAACTCTTTTCCAACTCCAACATGCAGATCAAGTTCCTCTGACCAGAGCTCAAATAACTGTGCATCAACATAATCGATACATTCTCTTGATATGAGGCACTTGTCGAGTTCAAGAAGAACTACACCACGACGACTTGTTTTCATACGGCTTTGTGATTTGACACTACCGATAATTCTGCGAGATTCACTGGGAGTGAGTAAGACCCTGCTGCTTACAGGATCCCTCATAGCAAGGTATGCTGATGCATCATTAGAAAATTCTCTGCGGACAATATCCGATACTTTAGAAAATTCACTGCGGACAATATCCGATACTTTTGCAGGAGGATAAGAAGAATGATGAAGAAAACCGAATTCAATTGCGCTTCGCTGCAGGTCGTGGCACAAAAGGGATAAGGTTGCAGATTTTCCACTGCTTAGGATCTTCAAATTATGGAGGACTTTCATTTCAATCGGTGAAAACCTGACACTGACGAACCAGAATGCATGCTTGTTCTCCGGACGCACGATCAGGAACGATCGACATTGTTGCAGCAAAGAGAGCAGCTAAGAATAGTCGTCCAGTAGTATTTGGGGCTTCGAGAGTTTTGAAACGAGGATGAATATCATATTGAAACAGTTGCATCTCTTCATCCACATTGTCGCGTGTTGGAGAGAGATCTTTTGTAGCCAATATAATCCTGATACTTCCATCATCGTATCTCCTGATATCGCCAAAAGGAACAATACCCTTCTTTACTGCTACATCGTTTGAATTTTCCAAAACTAGATAATTACGAAGGCCAGGGAGCATACCCTCCAAATGCTGCGCGGGTGCAAGTTGAAACCCAGCTATTTCGAGGCACTTTAGGACTCCTGAACCTTGTTCCAATGAGAATGTCAAACTGAATCTATAAAGTTCAAATAGAACTACACTCTCCATGTAAGTGTCATTTGGCAAAAAGAATGTGTGTATCATATCTTTTGTCTCCATCCTCTATACTTAGAATGGGGGAATCATGAATGACAAGCCTATCATCGGATACCATCTCTTGGTCAAAGGCATTGTATCGTTTGCAATACATTGTGTCATGTTGATAAGGACAATTTCTGTCACGGAAGTCCTTACTCCTGAAAAAAATAATTGATCGTTTATGAGAAAGCCAATGGGAAGAAGAGTCTTTTAATTTCTTTGGCAAGTGTTGCCCCCATGTATCGATCTGGTTGGTATCCAGAAGTTCAAGAGGATCATTCCAGCAGCTTTCAATGTCTGATTCATCAACAATCAGCATAGATTCTTCAATAATGAGGGAATTTCTTGCTTTTCGGAATCTGTAAAGACAACCTTGGATTGGCCGCACCGTCTCCAGCTGTTCTCCCTTGTTTATGACTTCAAAATTGTTCTTTCCATAGATCATTTCGTATCTTTTGTCATTGGTTATAGAAGATGGAAGTGTGTTTGGAGGCATACCGTCAAGCAAGACAACACCAGTCAATATGTTCATCGCATAGGTGTGGCCGTCTGGCTCGTCTGATGAAAAGCAATAATCAGAGGCTTCATCTGGGATCCATACTAGGGAAGCAGGTGCTGTCAATACAACAGACTTTAGAACTTCTGAAAGTTTCTTTGAGCACTTCATCAACTGTAATCGGTAATATTGATTGTCGCTCAAAAAATAAATACAAAGCTTATCAAGATTCTTCCTCTCTTCCAAGTCATCCTTATCTTCGACAAAAGCATTCTTCGCGCGAACAATACACTTCAGTATAATGGTGGCTGCTCGGATTGTCAGGTCCTTTTGATGGACCAGGCAAAGTGCAGCTGTTTGAAAGTAAACAACCTGCCTTGAATGAATTGAAGAAACATATTCTGGCGCACTGTGATAAATGTCATCCTCGCATGATAGTGCCCAAGACAACACTGCAGAGCTCAGTACTTCTGCAACACTCTTAACTTCTTGAACTTGCGTATGGGCAAATGCTGATGAAAAATAAGAAGCAAGCTCTGCCAAGATCACAAACGCTTTATAAAAGCATGGTGTCTCTGCACATTTATCTGCAATCTCGCCAATGAGTGGAACGCAAGTCGAGCGAATTTCCTCAAAGTCCATTCTCTACATGAAATCCAAGCGCTCCTCTGAGAGCCTTAAGCTTCCAATCTGAAAGGCCGCTTGCCGGAACAATATTTGTACAGACTCTTCTTGTAATGGTAGACATTCACCTTTTAATGCTATCACTAGCTTTCGCAAAACTTGTGATGGAAACTGCCTCAGACTAACGAATTGCAAAAACCCTTCCTTGTCAAGCCAGTCATTTCTTAAATACTGGGAAGATTATGCTCTATTGCCGCGAGATTTATCATCATACACGTTCGGTGGAAGAAATACACTAAACTGTAGTTCTTGTGAGTCATTAGGTAATCTCTCTGTAAAATAGGCGGCTAAAAAAGGATTAGGAATTATAAATTATTGCATTGGTCCAAGATGGCATCGTATTGCAAAGGGATTAAACTGTCCATCACTAATGTTCCTATCATGAGCAAGAGATCCACCATGCCATACAAGACGCACATTGTTGTTATCGGGATACCATATACCACGACTTGGACTATTCAGATAATTAACGCGGCTCGAACTGATATCCGTTTGTCTTGGTACATCCACATGCATGGAAATATCTAGCCAACAACATGAACCCTTTCTTTCCTCAGATGGAGTGTGATAAGTGCAAGTCTGGAAGGTGTTGTAATGATCACACCGACTAATTTCCTTCTCCTCCACTTTGATTTGATCAAACACATTGACTATTTGAATACCGTCTTGACCTCCACATCGAGCCTCCTAGGGCCTTGGTACCAATAATTGTTGGGCAACAAGGCTTAAGCGGGACAATACTTTGAATTCATCGCTCTTATTCATGAAAAATAAAATTTTGAGAGCCTTGTCGTCATTGCTCGGAAGTGGTTGAATCACAGGAGGAGGAGCCTTCTCAGCTTCTTCAACCTCTGCTTCCTTTTCATCAACTAAAGATCGGGCAGAAGATCTCTCAGACCTCGCCAACCTAGCTATATCGCTCCAATAATGGTGATCGTTTTCAGCATTGCACACTTCTTCATCAGCGCGGTCTAGATCTTCGCGCAGATCATCTAATTCCAATCTTAGATACAGAGCCGAGGTCTTTTAAAAAAAGACCTCTTGCCAGTGTTTGGTTACCCGTTGTTCGGCATCATTCTTTTCTTTTGCCAATGTCGAAGACAGGAAAAGTTTTGAGTATCGATGACCCATTTGAAAGGTCGCTGAGTCCCAATCTTGATCATGGCGCATCGAGAATACCTCCTTATCCTCTCCAAAGTGTTTTTTCCCCAAGAAACGAACGACTCTCTTTAAATCGACAATGTGTTTCTCATCTTGCAGGACCAAATGACTCAAATCTTGAAAACGCAATGCAACTCCGAAACCCTCAAAGACTTCAGGAAAGATGCCGCGTGTAGCATTGAAGATGATGCAGTAAACAAGCCAAGTCGCAAGAAGTTCTATGCTTCTCATTCTCACATGCAGGGAACTGAAATGTTTTGCTTTTGAAGTAGACGATAAACAGTGATTTACAGATTCTCTTTAACAGTCCAAAATGCCTGCTAGATGGACTAGTTCAGTCGTATTCTTCAAAGGCTTATCAAGATAATTCTTACTCATAGTCCAAAACAACTTTTCAAGCTGACGCAGGTAAACACTCTAGAGCATTCACTTTTCATTTGGACAGCCCATTCATGAGCAGAAACAAGATACCGTATTTTTAAAGTAGGGACGAATTCAATCGATGTGATGTGATACTGTAGACTAAGTTCAAAGTGTTTTTGTATCATTGTGTGTGTGATCAGAAAATCCTGTACGATCGAAGAGAGGCGACGAATATGAGAGAATAGGAATCCGTGATATCCCAGTTAAGTAGGGACTCACAGGGACCACAGAGTGATGCGAAATTGTGACTAATTGAAAGAGAACTCCTACCTTTCTATCACTCTGATTGGCTAACAAATCCTGTA
>Ga0115005_10003577_pt1 | contig 12414 bp, 13 predicted proteins | sample ArcOceMetagenome_FD_87163 | JGI IMG/M metagenome (GOLD analysis project Ga0115005, IMG submission 87163) | Marine eukaryotic phytoplankton communities from Arctic Ocean - Arctic Ocean - Greenland ARC118M Metagenome | ecosystem: Environmental > Aquatic > Marine > Oceanic | place: Arctic Ocean... | reverse complement strand
CTGCCTGCTGACACTAAAAAACTCTTCCTAGAGTTGCTATAAACGAATCACTACCATCTGTAGTGATATAAGCGACTCCCATGTCGATACCTTTAAAGGTTGTACCGTACCCTACTTCAACGTAATCTCCGCTGAACTCTTTACCAAATATTCCATAAGTAGCGTAGAAAGCTTCATAGTTTGTAGTAATAGCTGTGAAGTCATAATCCATTCCTTCTTCTCCGTCCCACGTTCCCATACTATGCTCTACAGATAAGAACTTATAATCTAAACCTAGATTTACTTCTTCATAAGTCTCATCAAAGTCTCCTGTATAGTAGTAGCCCGTCATACCTGCAGAAACAGCTAGATCTCCTACTTCCCAAGTATAACTACTATATACATCTACTTCTGCACCGTCTCCAACATCTGCTGTCCATACGCCCATATTGAAACCACCTGCATCTAAATCTACTCCAGCACTAAATGACTCGCTGTTTTGAAGAATGCCGCGATAATGATACTCTGTTGCATATCCTACATTTCCTGATAGCTCTACTGCACTTACTGATACGCTTAATAAACATAAGGGTATTAATTTTTTCATTTTTTACTCCAATGTACTGATGTTTCCATCCTTGACTACTTCGATCTTTTCGAGTAAAGGGTGAGACCAACCGTGAGATACTATATAAGTATTGAGGTCTTCTCTGAGTAGAACTTCTACTAGCTTTTCTCTTCCTTGATCGTCGAGTACGTTAGTTACTTCGTCTAAGAACAATATATTGATTTTAGACTTTGAAATACTACTCATTAGCTTACGAATTGCTATCAGAGTAGCCGTGTTTACTCTTGCCAATTCACCGGATGAAAGGGCTAGAATGTCTACTACATTACCATTATCGGTAATTTCTACATTTAATTTATCATTTGAAACAACAAACTCTAGGGTAAAACGACCATCAGACAATTCGGCCAAGTACTCATTTGCTAATTCTTCTAGTTCTCCTACTAAGTTTTCAATCTTATATGCTAGTAATCCGTTAGTGCTGAAAGCTTTTTTCAATACATCTAACTCAGACTCTAGCTTTTGGTTTCCTAGAAGTTTGCCATCATATTCTTCTTGTTGCTCAACAAACTCTGCTGTCTGCTCTTGTATAACTTGTATACGAGTGTTTAGCTTTGTTCGTCTTTCGTTTTCTGCCCCATTCTCTGCGAGCTGTTTCTTTGCCTCTCGTAGTCTGTCTTGAACGAGAAGTAAGCTGTCTTCAAGCTGTTCTTGATCCAAGATGCTTGTAGGTAAAGTTCTGTCGAACGAGCGTAACAAGTCTTCCCAATCGCGCTGACCTTTTGCATTCCGTTCGAATTCTGCATTGTTCTCTTTAATCTGTATAATTCGAGGTTTAATCTCATTAATCTTCTCCTGTGCCGTGAGAAGGTTGCCCCTCTCTCCTGCAAGCATAGCCTTCTCTGCAGAAACATCAATAGGTTGCTTGCAGGTAGGACATACTTCTTTCAATTTTTCTAACTTTGTAAGAGTCCGTTGAGCACCCGTAGCGGCTGCTTGTAAAGACCCCAACTCCTCTTGCAAATCATCATAGGACTCATAGTTAGTTACTTTCGACTTTTGGATTGCCATAACATCGATTTGATCTAACAGTCTCTTGTACTGATTATTTGTTGTAATTTTTTTATTTTTTTCAGAGATATTTTCAATTTCTACCATGAGAGAACTTAAAGCTTTCTCATCTTCAGATGTATCAATTTGTAAATCCAACATGGGCAGTATGAATGTATCACTCAACTTATTATCTTTTAACCACTTTTCTACTGTTGCAAGTTTACCACTTATGGTAGAAGACCTACTCGAAACCTCTTTAGAAGCTCCTTTAAATACTTCAAATAACTCAACGTAACCTTCTAGGTGCAAAAGATCAATAAGAAACTTCTTACGATTTGCATCGGTAGCAGTAAGAAACTGCAAGCTCGCATTGGTATTTTGATATACTAGCTGCGAGAATGTTTTAAAATCTACTCCAAGAACTTCCTGTAACGTCTTATAAGTATTTGTAGCCGTATGGCTAGAGATATCAGTACCGTTCTTTTCGAGTTTTACTTTAATATTTGTTTTACGGTTTACCGTAATTTCGTACCTATCTTCATCTTTTGTAAAGGATAAGTATATGTTATAACCATTATTTACATAGCGGTTAGGAATGTCTGCTTTTTTAATCCCTTTTGAGTTTTTATTATACAATGCTTCTTCGATGATTAACGGTATGGAAGACTTCCCCATACCGTTAGTACCAAGGATTTGTGTAACAGTATTATCGTTTAATTGTAACTCATTACCAGAACCATAACTAAAGCAGTTATCCCATTTCAATGTTTGTAGTGTAATCATTGTATGTTCCTATGATGTCTGGTATCTTATCAGGGTTAATTTCGAGTATGTAAGTTAGATACTCTACTAGTTCTTCTTGTACTGTCATGTCTTTGTCCATAATTAATGAGGCTTCAGACTTTCTTTTCACTACTTTTTTATCTAACAATTCAGAGTTTTTGACTCCTGCTAGATCCTGTATATCCCCTTCTACTTCATAGATTGTATGATCGAAATCCGTAGCCTTCATTTCCTCACTACTGGTAACTGTTTTACGAATTAACTGAGGAAGTCTAAACTCTTCCCACAACCAACTCCAATCTTTCTCATTAATAAGTAAATAACCTGTCTTTACTCTAGCTCTATGAAAAGAAGTAGTCATTGGACTACCTGGGTATACGATATTTCTTTGTGTATTACTATGAGAGTGCAAGTCTCCTGCAAACACAACTGGGAAATCTTCTAGTAAATCTAGGTTGATTTCTGGTTTTACGTGCGGTGGTATCTCTCCCCTGACATGAGTAAATAAAGGCTTAGTCTTATCAAAATGATCTATACTACCCTTTCTATGTATATCTGCATAAGGCAAAATGCCGTATCCAAGATCGTTATCAACGTATGAAATATCTACTACGTTGATTAGAGGGTTAATATCTCTGGAAACTTGTTTCAACTGTGTAAAGAATGTTTTATTCTTTTTAGTTGCTTCATGGTTTCCATCATAGATAATAGTAGGAATCTTTACTCCTCGAATAAACGTGAAGTAAAGTTCCAACTCTTCCATATTCGGTAGACGATCAAAGAGATCGCCACCGATTATGTGCATATCGCATTCTTTCTCTAGTTCGTAAACTTGTTGAAAGAACATTTGATAACGGTTTGTCGCCCACTTTACTGGAACGTTTTTCTGTCCCAGCTTAATGTGCCAGTCTGCCGTAAATAGAATCATGCTGCATACAACTTAAAAGTGTCTTTTGCGATAATAGAAGTAATAACCTTATACCCATCAAAGTCTTCAGGAGGCTGAGCGTGGTTTTTATAGTCATTAATCCCAAAGTGTTTGTTATCAGTAAATTTAGGCGTGAGCTTTCTTTTTACTGCCTCTACACTTTCTACTTTTCTATACATTAAGCTGGACTGCCCCGCAGTTGGAATAGCATACAGTATAGTTACATCTGGATTATTATACTTATAGTCTATAATAGCGAATCGAGCACTATTGTAGATGTACTGAGGTCTATGTTGACTAAGATCATAGTCTCTCCACTTTATGTAGATATCACCATCTTCGTCCTCAAGTTGAGTATTTTGATCACTATCTGGTTGCCATCTATTATCGTGCATAACCCACTTAGTTCTATATCCTGCTAGTTTGTAGTCTTCGTTTCGCTCTGTCCAATCTTTAGCGATATTTTTTGATTTTTGCACTTCAACAATTAACTTCAATTCTGGAATTACAATATCTGCGCGCCGACAGCTTTTGTATCCTCCGACAGTTGGAATACGAGTTTCTGTAGTTACAGCGTACCCCTGCTTTTCAAAGTCTTTTGCTAAATGGGCTTGGGTTGTGTTGTGCCAGTCTTTAAAATTTATACTGCCTATATTTTTGTTAATCATCCTACATTAAACTCCGCATCTAATGCTTCGTCATCAGTCTCTGCACCGTGGTTACGGAGACGATCTAACAATTCTTTCTGTGCGTCAGCAGTAGGACGGGTCATAACATCATCCATAGACTTGAGGTCTGAGATGGATGCTAATTCGGTCTCTGTAAGAGCGCGAGGCTTGCACTTCAATGCTTGGAGTTGATACTCTACATTGTAAGGTAATGGGCCTGTCTTTACTCGCTTGAAACAAATGTCCCAGCCAGTTGAAGTATCAGTAGGGTCGCCTAAGTCTTCAGCAGCAGTAATAATCTGCTCCCACAACTTCTTCTTCAGGTTTGCTACTTTGACTACGCCATCGCTCGGGTCAATTACTTGAGCAGCGTAGCTCCAGCCACATTTAAGGTCAGGATAGTACTCACGTACCCAGTCCTGCTCTTTGTTGTTGAATCTCTCAGAATTTCTATCAAAAGATAGGCATTCTAAAGGAATGTTTTTACCATTCTCGCCTTCGATCCAATAGACATAACGTGCAAGAATGTCGCCAACTACGCGCATCTTGTTATCGCCGTCTTTGTATTGAAAGGTATTGATGGATGATTTTTGGGCTCCGCCCGTTTGTTTATTAAATGATAATGCCATTAGTGTATAGTCTCCAGTGTGACTTCTTCATAGATGAACGTTATTTCGTCCGGTAGTACTATGAGTAGCCTGTTGTCGTTGATTTCATCTAAATCCACAGGACAATGTAGTGGATCCAGCGTAGTTTTGTTATATGCAATATAGTCTGCATAGCTTCTCAAGGAAGCCAGTGCGTAATATATGCATAGTTCTTTTTGTGTATACTTATAGGAATGGTACAGTAAGAAATCTCCATGAAGAAGAAAACTAGAACCTGTAAAATTTTTATTAGAATATTTATAAATACGGTCGAACTTGTTACGAGGGATTTGTTGGTTTATTAACATTTCCATGATCGTATTACAAGCAGGAATATTCCCCTCTGCCGTATCAAAAACCTTCTTCCAATCAAATAAGAGCACTATTATACATCCTTTTAACCAAGTTGTCAAGAATTATTTTTTTAAAGGTACTTCATGTCCCAGCCCTGCTTCATATAGAACCCGACACGATTTGAGGCTTGTTTTCGAGCCGTATTTCCTTTCAGGTGTATATCTATTATAACGGGACTAATTTTACCTTCTTTCTTCCGAATCACTCGACCTACAAGCTGTGTCAATAGTGGTTCATTATTTACGGGTGTAGCCAGTATCAAACAACTTAATGTATCTACTGATATACCCTCAGAGAAGATCGCTTGCGTTCCATATAAAATGTTTGCATCTCCGTAGAGAATTTGATCTACAAGCGTTTCTCTATCCTCATGTGCAACTTCACCAGTTACACAAATTGCTTTATCTCCGCTTAACTCTGCACACGCTTTCAGAAAAGCTACTCGATCACTTACTACTAGCACTTTGTGCCCTCTTGCGGCGTAGGCCGCAGCAAGCATGGATATAGTGTGTCGGTACTCTTCATCATTCGATAACTTTGTTACTCGGTTAGCCCAAGGTATTTTAGCACCATCCATGAAACGAATCTCGGAAGCTACTAAGTGTATTGTAGGGGTCATATAGTTTTCTTTTGGTGGCTTAAAGAGAGTATTACCAAAGTAATCTCTGAACACAACGTGTTTACCATCCTTTCTTTCTATAGTACCCGATAGACCTATCTTATATCTACAATAGTTTGTATCTAAGATTTTGGAAAAAGTAGGACTACTAACATGATGCATCTCATCTAGTATGATAGTCCCAAACTCCTTACGAATCTTTTCTATGTTACGGTATAAAGTCTGAGTATTGCCAATCACAATAGGACTATCAAGATCAAACTGACCACTGCCTATGATGCCTGGTTTAAAACCGTAGACTTTCTCTACTTCTTTTGCCCACTGATTACGCAGAGGGACAGTGTGGGTAACAACAAGTGTCTTTTGACCAAGCTTACCTGCAATAGCTAAGCCTGTAAAAGTCTTTCCCCAACTGACCCATGCGTTAATTATAGCATTGTCTTCGATCTCGTCAAAAACTTTCTTCTGACTGTCTCGGAGTTCAAACCTAAATTCAGGAAAGTCCACAGGTACATGAATACGCTTATCGACTATCTCATAGTGCTCTGGTATTAAATCCATACGCCCTATAGGTAGTGATACTAACCCATTTCGAATGATCCCCATGTTCTTAATAACCTGAGGAGGATCAAGAGGATTGTGCGTAGGAATTGTATAGGTAAGCTCTCTATCGATCTTATCTTGCAACTCGGCACTGCAATCCATGTATATTCTGTGACTTATAACTGCTTTCATAAATTCAGTTCATTCTTTGCAATAATATATTGTTTAACGAAGTCGGATCTTACTATGTCCTCTACTTGGAAGTCTACAAAAGTAAATGCTTCCATGATTTTGAGTACACGAATAAAATCTTGTAATCCGTTTGCTTTTAAATCAGCCTGTCGAAAGTCTCCGCAGAACATAATTCTACAGTTCTCACCCATACGAGTGATAATAGAATCAAGCTCATGAAAACTCATGTTTTGACACTCATCAATAAGAATAACTGCATCCCTGAGTGTAATACCTCGTATAAAAGAAGTAGTCATAAAGTGTACTAAGCCCTTGTTCTTGAGGATTTCATAAGCATCCCCTCGACCAAATAAGTCATTAGCGATATCTTTATAAGGTTCCTCATATACTGAGCCTTTCTCTTTTTCGGTTCCTGGTAGAAAACCAATGTCACGAGTAGGCACTGCACTTCGTATAATTACTAAGTTCTGGTAAGTTCCTTTTGCCATATCATCATATGCTAGATAAGAAGATATGAAGGTTTTACCTGTACCTGCTAGACCGTGTAGCACTAGGTTTTTATCTGACTCAAATGCAGTCAACTGATTTCTAGTTAAAGGTTCTATCTCGCGTAGTTCTAGACTAGCCCCTGCGAGTGTTTTTCGTCTTTTAGCCATATTTATACTTTTCTTTTAGTGTCTTTGAGTTTCGTCTCTGAATACTCATAAAGCATCCAAGGCAAGCCTTTGAGATGCAGAATCCCTGCCCATGTATATCCTACTTCGGGAGGGCGTGGCACGGTAAAAGGACTATTATGACCTCTTACTCGAATTAGTGTAGCAGACTCTTTTAGCTCTACTTTACTAATTTTTAAATATTTTAAAGATAACATAGTAGTCTTCTCGTATATAAAAGGTTTACCACTATTATCTATAAAATACTTTGTTCTCTGTTTCAGTAGCCCGTTTGGGCTTGTAATCATATGTTTTAGTACTTGTAAGTTCCTATGAGGAGTCTGTACTCTACGAGCACCGAGTGTCTTACCTTGCTGATTCTTATCGTCCAGAATCATATTATCAAGAAATAACAGGCCATCATACTCTTCCCAGTTCCCTGAATCTAACAGGAAAACTGGGAAGGTAATCTTAGGTATGCCTCTAAACCCTATCACCATACATTTTCTCGAACTTTCCGCCTGAATAGTCTTGGTGAATAATCTCGAAGTCACAACCAACGGGAGTGCCTGGGATAGAAAGTCCTCTATCCGTTTGTACAAACTTTGCTAATTGTAACATGTATTCGTCTACTTCTTCATCGGGTACTTCTGCTAAAATGGAATCGTGTACTAAAGCAAAGATACGAGCTTTCTTGTTGTTTGCTTTGACCCACGAGTTCATGTCTATAGCTCCTAGAAGGTTAATATCAGAAGCAGCAGACTGCACCAGAAAATTAAGACCAGACCTAACGCTATGACTCTGGATGCCTTTGTCTGTCGATGCGACATTTGGTAATCTCCTTTTTCTTCCGAAGAAGCTGTAAATAAATCCGTTCTGTTGGATATACTTCTGGTTATCCTCTATCCACTCTTTTAACTTAAAGAATGCGCCAAAGTAATCATCAATTACTTCTTGTGCATCTTTTCTACTGAAAGGCTTACCTGAGTCCTTTGTTACTTGTTCGCTAATCTTATTAGCGCCTGCACCATACATAATACCGAACGTTACAGCCTTAGCAGCCTGTCTTTGCATAGCATAGAGACTAGCCACTTCGCTTGCTTCACAGGGCAACTTAAACACCTTCTTGGCAATCTGAGAGTGAAAGTTACCACCGTCGCGGAAAACATCCATAAGTGCTTTGTCTTTTGCTAGAATAGCCGCAACATATACTTCTGCTGTTGTTAAATCCATTGCGACGATCTTGTGGCCTGGAGCTGCTTTAATACAACCTTTTACAATAGGGTTATCCCTAGGAAGTTGTTGCATATTGAGTTTGCCAGAAGAGCTAAGCCTGCCACTAGTAGTACCATGGAGGTTGAAACCTGTACGTAGTCGGCTATCGCGATCCAACTGTGGTAAGATTTTGTCCAAATAAGTATTTTTAATCTTGGATTTTTGTCGAATCTCAAGAATGAGCTGGGGGATGTGGGATTGCTCTGCAAGCTCTCCAAGAACCTCCGCGTCTGTACTATTTGCACCAGTGCCAGTCTTTTTACCAGTTGGATTGAGGCCAACGAAGTCAAACAACAGACTACGAAGTTGCACAGTAGAGTTAGGATTAAAATCTTTTCCATTAAGTTCTTCAAATTTCCTTATGGCAGGATCTTTATACATCTCTACTACAGCCTCATCAATCTGCTCTTGCATAAGAGACTGTGATTTAACTAAGCGAAGCTTGTCAAAGGGTACACCATTATCTTGGATGTCTGTTAAGAAACGGCATCCTGGAATTAATATGTTGTCATAGACTTTAGCTAGACGCTTATTTTGTTTGATCTTTACGAACTTTTCATACAATAGAAATGTTACTGCCGCATCCATGCCCGCATATAACTTCATGATAGAGAAAGGAATATCCCCCCAGTTGAAGTCATTTTTAAGAATACCATTCTGTTTACGATAGGCATCAATCCAGTCGTACATTGGCTTCTCATAATCTCCATAGATTGTATACTTCATTGCTAACTGCTTGAGACCATGAGTACCGGGGTTCTCATCAATCAAATAGTGTAGTAACATCGTATCTTCAAAGCTAGGAAATTTAAAGTTGAAGTGATACTCAAAGAATGCCATATCAAACTTGGCATTATGAAAGACCACTGTTTTTTCATCAAATAACTGTTGTAGCAATGCTTCTGTAGTTTCATCAAAGCACTCTGTATCTATATAAGCTCCACGATCAGCCTCGTAGCTAAGACTAATACCAAGCATGTGCCCATCGCGTGGATAAAGTCCGGTTGTTTCCGAGTCAAGAGCAACATAAGGCAGAGGGGCAGAAATAGCAGCACGAATGAACTCATTGGCTTCCTCCGTATCTTGTATACCCCATGCGTTATATGTAGTAATTACTGTGTCTTGTTTATTACCAGTTATATACTCTACAATGCTTTGCTTGGAGTCGTCCCATGTGCGTTGTGCCTCTGGCTTAAACGCGAGCATGGCAGGGTTAATGATAGGCAAGAACTTTTCTTCTACTTTCTTACCAGAATATTCTGTGATTGAGTTTATGGGGGTGAAATACTTGAGCGCATCACTACCTACGAGAATGAGCCAGTCATAGGCATCAACATCGATTTCGATATCACAGTCTCGTTTTAATACTTTCTTAATGTTTGGGTCAGAACAGAGTTGAAATTGATCAAACTCGAACTCATCGTCAAACTCTTTCTTGAAATTAGTTCTACTTGGTTTAGTTTCTACTAATGCAACTTTAGGCATATATCTTACTCTTTAGTTTTTGTACGGTTTGTAGGGGTAAGGCTCCAGGATCTGTATTCTTGAGACTTACGTTTCTTGATGTTAAGCCCACTTGCTCAATCATCTCTTTGACAATCTTAGCAGCATCTTGTCCTGCATCATCGCCATCAAAGAAGACAACCACTTCCTCTACACCTTGTATAGAAAGCATTCTTAATTTGTCCTCATTTATATTCTTTGTTCCAAAAGTACAGATTGCATTGGTCAATCCTTTATCATGCAAATTGATCATATCAAATATGCCCTCTACTAGTATAACAGAACCTTGTATTGGCTCTACTATAGGGAACAGAGGCATCTTCGCACCCGCAGGCGAGATCATGTACTTAGGTGTGCCGCCTGTGGTATGACGACCATTAAATGCTACAATACGACCTGATATATCTCGTACTGGAAATACAATACGTCCGATATGATCGGGGTCATGGTGTTGAAACGCTTCAAATCTTTTGTACGTCTCTGGTTTAATATCTCTCCAGTTACCTGCATACGGAGAGATATTTCGGGGAAAAGACAAACCAATACTTTCAGACCTCTTCTCTCTAATAGTCTTTTTTAATAGTTCTCGTCTTACTTGTAAATGGTTTGCCTTTTCTCCGAAATGCGTGAAAATGTTACCCTTGTATCCACAAGAGAAACACTGAAATATTCCTGTAATGCGATCAATACGCATACTAGGGTTGCGGTCAGCGTGCTCAGGGTTAATGCAACTAACTAAGCAGTCGCCTCCCTTAGGTATAAAGTATAGCTGTCTTGAAGTTAATAGTTCCTCTACTGTCACCGACCAATGTCCTTTACATTACTTCTACTGATAACTTGGTATGCACCTTTGTTGTACGCAGGGGCAACCGTGAATTTTTTAGACTCTTCTAACTTGTAAGATGTATCTGGGGCCGAGGTATATGCACTCTTAGGCTCAGCAGATGGATAGTAAGGAGTCTCTCTTCTATACAAATCTTTGATGTCTAACTCTTGGAACTTAGGGGTGTATCGTTTTGCTTTAGGTAACGGCTTACGCTTTCTACCTGAGGAGGTGTGTCGTAAACTACCAAATGTAAGTGCCATATGCTTTTTCTCCTTTAAAGTATCCGTATATTATACGCAAAAGAAGTTAAAAAGTCAAGAACTATTTTTAAAGATCGTTAATTTCTTCGCCAGTTTTATGTGAGGAATCGTCCTTCTCTTTCGGAGTCATAGCAGTTTCAGGGCCAATCTTTAGGCTGTCCCAGTCTACTGTAGAAGTGAACGATTTCATAGAGGCTGATCGCATTTTTACACAATTAAATGTAATACAAGCGTCTTCATGATCCCAGGTTTCTAGTGTATAAGCGGCATCGGCCGCATCAAGAATACCTTTAGCGAATCGTGCTTCACCTGTTGCGTCTGTTTGATAGGGGGAAATTACTGTACAGTCGTACTCTTGTGCCATTGATTTTAACGCCTTGCTTACTTCGATTTGTTCTGTCCAGTCATACTGTCCTCCGCGAGAAGGGAGACTCGACCGCTTTACCTGATTAATATAGTCCACAATGATAACTCCAACATTCAGAGGTTTGACTTTTTTGTCAAGCTCTGCGCGAATCTTGGATAAAGTAAGTGCAGGGTCATACACTACGTCCAACTGCTGAGTCGGGAGGAGCTCATGCTGTGTCTTTAGTGATGTGTGCAACTTATTAAAGTCACGGTGTGTTTTATAATCCTTCAAACGGTCTTGCCCATCAACATAACGAGCTGCCCACCACGTTGCTACTTTCTCCCACTCTGTTACGCTCAGATTCTGAGTACGTAGACGAGCAAAGGGAACTTCTGTAGCGATGGAACAGCATCTTTGTAGGATAGATCGGCTATCCATCTCAATAGTGAAATACATAGCCGACTTACCACTAGCATATACTGCGTTAGCAATGTTTGCACAAATAACAGATTTGCCAGCACCTCGGCGACCACCAACCATAACAAGATCTCGGGGGGAGAACTGTATTTCGTAATCGTACTCTTTATTGAGTCCCAAGGGTATATACTTGGCTAAATCTTCTTCTGGCTCGAACAGTTCAATACGTTGCATACTTTCCTGCGGATCTTCCAAATCAACTTTGTCTTCGACGTCCATTACGATTTGGTGAAGATGGTTCACAGACTCCTGAGCATTCTCAAATGCAACAGAGTTGTCTATGTAATCTTCTAGCGAGTCCAGAATTTCTTTTTGAGTGTATTCGTTCTTCAAATACTCGAGAAGCATATGAGCGTCGGCTTCGACCTCAACAGCTTCCACTGCGAACAGTTTTTCACGGGTACTTGAATCACGAATCTCAAACTTCAGATCTTCAATCGTGGGCATTTTATGAAATTCTTCGCAGTGTCTATCAATAACCTTATACAGGCTATGATACTCACTTGGCAAATAATGCCTATGCGTAACACTCCAAGTCTGAAAGTCTTGGAGTGTAAGCACTTGCTTTATCAGCGCAGATGCGATATTCAAAAAAATTCCCCCGAATTAAAAATGAAGGTAGACCCCGTAGAGCCTACCTATAAGTTTGCTACTAAAGATTAAGCAGAAGCTTTCTCTTTCTTAGCTGCGCCATCATAGTCAGCGGCTGAAATGCCACGACGTGTTAGCATAGTCTT
>Ga0115005_10003575_pt1 | contig 12417 bp, 12 predicted proteins | sample ArcOceMetagenome_FD_87163 | JGI IMG/M metagenome (GOLD analysis project Ga0115005, IMG submission 87163) | Marine eukaryotic phytoplankton communities from Arctic Ocean - Arctic Ocean - Greenland ARC118M Metagenome | ecosystem: Environmental > Aquatic > Marine > Oceanic | place: Arctic Ocean... | reverse complement strand
CAGAAGTGGCTTGAAGATGCGTAGCGATTAGATTAGGGATCAAGGAGAAAGCAGTAAGATCACATTGATCTTGTTGACGCTGAGAAGTCTTTTTGGCAGAAGTGACTTGAAGATGCGTAGCGATTAGATTAGGGATCAAGGAGAAAGCAGTAAGATCACATTGATCTTTGCCTTCAGATTATTATTTTTGCTACCTACTGTGAACCATCTTGGAAGGATCAACAAAAGCATCCACCCACCAAAACGATAATCCCCACAGTTCCTCCAATAAGGCCGCGAATGGTGTTCTCGTCAAGCGATCGGTTTGTTGGTGATGAAGAACAAGAACCGCAGGGAAAATGAAACTTGTAGTTAGCAAATAATCCACACTAATCAGTCGTTGAGTCATAAAGACTACAATTTGTTGTATATCCATCGTTATGTGTTGCACATGCGTGTCTTGACAGTTGTTCAGTTAGTGTGTTGTTCCCTACTGTGAAACTTTCCATGACTTCCTCCGGATCGGATAGGCTTCGCTGCAGAAGTTGCAAAGTCCCTTGGTGGGTATTGGCATTTCTTCGCTAGTACGCAATGCGCAAGGGTGCTGAAATGTGTCATGGAAATATACACCACATTCGCCATTGCTAGCGTCGACTCCGCAGCAGTCAGCTGTGCTATTCGTTGTGCTATTGGTGCATGGATGATCTGATAATGGTATGAGTTCTCCTCTTGCAAAAGGCGACGTAAACATTTCAGCTGCTGGACTGAACGCAGAACATAATGCACAATCTTGGGTCATTGTTTTAGTTGTCTTGTGCTGTGGTGCTGAGGTATGTTTAGCAGCTGATGTTTAGTGTTGCGTGTGGTGTCATTGGCGAATTTTGAAATTGAAGAATGTTTTTGGGCGTTTTAGAGCGCGGCCAGATCGAAAGTCGAAGTGAAGTGAAAGTTCGAAAGTGCTAAAAAAGAAGGGAAAGCATGCTGCGCGACTGCCCTTAATCTTCCATTGAGTACAGTACCTCCACGAGGATAACTATCCATCATGTTAAAGTCTCTCCCGTCCCTGGCATGATAGACAATAGGTTTACTACACGTACTCGTTGCTCTCATTTTTGTCGACATTTAGCTACTCTATTACAAGATTACTAGTCTTATCCAAGTGATTTCACAAAATCCGGTAAGCATCTAATGCTACCTGATACTACTGTGAGGGAACAGCTAGCGGGACCTTGCCCTCACCCTTAATTTCGAATCATTTTTTATCTTCCCACACACCTTGGCCACACACATAAACTTCATCCTGTGGTCCATGAGAGCAAGGATCATAATTCTCCCCATCCCTTTCGCTACTATACACCGTAGTGACAAGAGAAGTCTTGATGAAGTTAGAGCCGAATTCTTCAGAGTCTGACCAATCATATTCCGCAAGAGACCAAAAACTATTGTGATCACAGGTACACTCGTCATTGATATGTTGATAAACTTTGTTGTGATTTTCCAATACGCGTACCTGCTGTTCCTTGGTTTCCGATAGACCAGGCATTCCGGGATGCAGGACAAAGGGATAAGTCACATTTTGGTTACCAACTAAGTAACAGAAAACATAGGAAAATGATGTTGAGGTGTCCTCGCAGCCTACTGCTTTCCATTCTCCTGTACGTAGATAATGCGCTATGGTATTACTAATCGCCATTTTTGCTTTGTCGAGATTCCACGCGTTTTGCCGGTCTTCTTCGACACTTTCACCGGTACGCCTATTGGATTCCTTCAGAAAGGAGGCTTGCCCATACTCAACGACGACGAATAGAACGAGTAAAATGGAACTTAACTTCTTCAATAGTGTCATTTTTTAGACTTTATTAACGAGTATAATGAGAACAACAAATGCAGGATGGTTTCGTTGATGAGGATTCAGTGGAAAATTAAGTTCGGATATTTCCATCCAAGCGAAGCAGGATGGTTTCGTTGATGAGAGTTCAGTGGACAATTAAGTTCGGATATTTTCATCAAGCGAAGCAGGATGGTTTCGTTGAGAATTCAGTGGAAAATTAAGTTCGGATATATTCGTCATGAGAAGTTGGTCGTCAGATCTGGATAATCAAAAGATACTTTTCATACTCATACTCATTCTAATCGGACTCATACTACTCGTAGCTATCATTTTGTCGGCATTTTCAATTTAGCTACTCTATTACAAGATTACTAGTCTTTTCTAACAGCAAGTGGTTTCTTAGTTTACAACCCTTACAAAATCCGTTCTGAATTCAATGCTACATTTTGAATTTGCGTACCTGTACCAATAGCTTTGGTTGGGCACTACAAATAGAATCATATTAACTTACTTTCTCTTCATTACCTGAATCATGCATACTAAGGATTATTGTTGGGCCAAAGTGATCGAAAAGATATTATACTGCGACATTTCAAAATCCAATGACGTCACCAACGCGAATGAGTTTCCATCGCCCTCGAACAACATCACTACATACTCACTACTCGTAATTCAGCAAATCACTAATCAATACACTCACTACTGCCTGCTAACTTTCTTATTCCCTCAGTTAAAAAGAGTGCCCAGTGAAATATGTTGCGCTTCAACGCCTTTACAATTGCGTTTCTCATCGCAAGTGCTATATTCAATGCACCATCAGTCAATTCTTTTGCAATCCAGAATTCAGCTCTGACCAAGCCAAAGAATGCTTTTCGTCAAATTGCCAGTAGTAGTACTAGTATCGCGACAACAAATATCAGTGACAGAAAATCATTTCTTCAAGCTCAGGGTGACGACGAAGGCAATGCAGCTGTGCTATCTCTCAGCAAATCCGATCAAGTAACTGTCGGAGTAGTAGGGACCAAAATGTCGCTCATCATGCTTTGCTCTGAGTATGTTCTCAAAACAACAGGATGCGGTTTGCCTGCAGGACCCTATGGTCTCATTGGGGCAGCCGAGGGAATCAGTTACCTTGGTGTTACGGCCCTAGCTGCCTTTTCCATTTTCACGAAAGTTAAGACTGGCAGTGGACTTCCCGCAGGGCCCAAGGGAATTTTGGGGTTGGCTGAAGGATTGAGCTTTCTTGCGATCGCTGTTGGTGTTGCAGTTTTGTTGTTTCAGGTGTTTGATTATGGATACATCCCTAACGCGGTTCCAGTTGAAGGTGGTATTTGCCAGTGAAGTAATACCAATCTACCTGCAGGCTTGAGTTCAAACACTGTGTCTTCTGTAGACGCACGGGAGATGGGCAAGAATGAAAAGTGTATAGTAGATTTTTAATGTTCATAGTTAATAGCATTTTGACCTACACTTTTTGTCTATGAACATAAATCGCCATATGAGAATGATTTGCTTAATTCGCATTACACCAGGAAAGCATCACGGGTTGGGCTCAATTGACGGGTGTGCTGAGGGTTCACTCCGCATCGCGTCTTTTCTGAGTGCTCCTAGAACATCGCCACAGTACCTTAATATTGTGAAATGCAAATCATCATCTTCCTCCATTGCTTGGATAATGAAGTCAAAACTCGGCTGAGGACGTGAACTTTCGTCCACATGCTCATTTCGCCTTCTCTTTTCATCTGCAATTTCTCTCTCGATGAGCTCAATGAGGTCTATTGCTGTTTGTGCCCAGAATGCAAAATGATGTAGAATTTCCTTTTCGCCACGGACTTGAATCTTTGCGTGTCTCCTATTGCTAAATTTCGGATAGGCTTCCTCGTTCATTAAATCAGTAACATCTTCAGCCAAGGAACATGGGTAAGCCTCTAATGCTTTGGCGAGAACTGTCTGCAAAAGTTCCATCGCAGCCCTCTCATTCCGCAAATTAATAGGATTTCGAATATCCCTGCATGTCCGGAAGAAAGCAGCATGCTGCATAGTGGCAAATGCTGCATTGTCAGGGTTAGCAGCTGTATATCCACGCAGTGCACGACTCAAATATATAGAGCACCCAGAGTCTCCAAAAGGCAGAGTCGGTGCTGTTGACATTGCTCGTAAATCTTCCTCATTCGCCGCAAGAACTCTCAACATACTAAATAGTATTCTCGTGTTTTCATTGTTTGAGACACATACCCTCACACGCCTAACTAATGGAACAGAATTCTCACTCCCTACATTGCCTGATCTTTCTCCTTTGGAAATTCTTGGATTTGTATCGCTGACTGCCCCCGCTACAGCCTCAAACGCTCGTGCTATATTCGAATTGTGCCCATGAGTTGTAGACGCCGCTGCTGCCGCTGCCATGACTGCAGTTAATGCGTGATTCGAGTTTCCAAACCCACCGCTGGAACTGTTTCCTTCAGTTTCACCCCTCATCCAAAATTCGCATCTGTCGGCGTACAGTGGATCATCTCTAGGAATTGAAAGCTCAATTGGAACTTCATTTGGGCAAAATCCATCCAATTCTCTATTATCCTCCACTGCGAATCCATAATTGAGTAAAAACCGATGATTGCATTTCTGACCGTAGGAATCATAAACTTGCGCGCCAGCCATTATTGGTTGCAGTCTGATTATGAAAAAAATAAACAAGCGTAAGTTGACTAACTGGATGACATGAAAATGTTTATCACAACAACGCAACGAATGATGCACTTTGCTGCGTGAAATTTCGAAAAATTGTCGGAGCCGATGTTCCAGTATAACACAACACCGGGACACGTATCGCTTTTCTGTGCCTTCACCAAACGTAGGCACAGTTTTAAGATGCACAGCAAACAATTCACGACTGTACACTCACGTCGTAATAGTAAAAGCCTTCAAATCGTCGTCAAAAGACCACTTTGTCTCTCTCGGCCGATGATGATTCAACATATCCGCATGCGGAACCAAAGCACTAGTCCGATGCCCATCAATCTGCAACCCAAAATTCCTACTGCAAACGCACATCCTCGCCCATTTAAATTCTTCCAACGTTGCAATATCTTGTAATTGTGGCGCAACCTGACAAATGACATCATAATCTTCAGTGATTGCATCAACTCGATCACCAATTTGCGTGACTAGGTATGAACCTTGGAGCCATTTAAGTTCCTCTTGGTCCCAAAAGATGGGAATATTCCGCAATGTTTTGGGGAGTATATCGTAGTAGGGTTTGAAGAATGATTTATCCCCGTTGACTTTTCGATCCCAGAGTATGTATATCATGAGAAATATGTGCTTGGGTGCGTCTAGGTCGAGATCAGAGCGGAGGATGATCTGCCCAATCTCAGTGGCTTGGCCCATTTCGACTGTAACGAGACATTTTTGGGGCACCATGACACAAATCGTTTCGTTCGGTATGTTATATTTGGCATGCACTCCTCTCATTTCACTTTCTTCTTGATCATTATCATGTTTTGTTTCGCAATCTGTATCTGTACCTGTACCTGTTCTTTTGCGATTGTGTTTGCTATTGATATTTCGATCATCACTAATATCTTTTGTTTCCTTCTTTTCTTCCGAGTCATTGGTAGGTGTATTCATTTCATTGTCGCGTGCGGCTGCAGTTCTACTGGGTTCTGCCGCGTTGACATTGTCATCGTATGATCTCAATTCAAGCTGCGAACAAAATGAAATGTAATGTTGATGCAAGAGCGTGAGTGCATTTGTTCAACATTGAAGTGCATAGTATGCGAACTTTTTCATCATGAGGTCACCACAAAATTAAAAATAGAAAATCAATGCGCGGACTCGACTGACTCCGGGGCCAATGAATGATCCATGGCATTTTTTTCTCTGCCGTCAAACGCATACTCTGCATGGTAAAATGGAAAAATAAATGCATCGGCATAATGCAAAAGGGATGATCGAATCACCACCAATCGAATCGTAGACGGTCGTAGCACCACGCTGCGCGGTGTTTAAACTTTCACGCACCTTTGAAAAGTCTGCCCCGCTTTGGATGAGCCAGTCCTCGAAAATGCGAAATTTATCTTCTGGTGGTTTTGACATTGATGTTGACATTGTGATGGACTTGCACTGTTGGTGTGGATAGAATTCGAGGTGTGGCGGGGGAAGTACTTTCAGTAACGAAACGACGTGATTTTGCTACGGGATGTTTCGCGTTGGTGCCGGGCGGCGGGTTTAATTGGTTTTGGAGGGAGGAGCAAAAGACTGTCTTCGTGCACCCACCTTTGCTTCGGTCTTGTGGGTTTCGTCACGCAAAATCATTCCTCCTCTTCTTTATTTCCCTTCTTTTTGTGTGTCACAATTTCGAATTCAATTATAATAGTATTATAATAGACATTGAACATGACACACACGACACGCACGCGACAACACTCGCAGATACTTTGAACTTATCATCAAGCTATCATTCATCAACAAACGCACCGTAATTGCAATGCATCCATAACTGAAACTGCTGCCTTTTCATTCCATCAGCATGCGAAACATACTACGCGTACACACACTACACTCACTATGACGGCAACAACCCCAGTACACGTACCAAGAAGTGCAGCAGTTGCTGCCGATCCTTACTACAGCAACAAGAGCTTCTACATGATGTCGCCTGTCGCTGTCCTATACTCGGCTTTTGCACACCTTGTCCTCTTCCTCGCGAAACCTTTTCCTTTTCATATCCCAGTCACCAACGTCGATGATATACTTCCCCAACATCGTTTCATCGCCTCTAAAGGACACGCTAATTTGGCAATTGTGACAGGGTCCAACACCGGAATTGGGTTCGAGACAGCATCGTCACTTGTGCATCAGGGATACACTGTCATTCTCGCTTGTAGGTCCCGGGACAAGGGACAAATCGCAGCGGACAAGATCAATAAGAGCGTTGAGGTTGAGGCCAGCAACAACGATAGCGATGTTACAAAAGACACCTCCAATAAATCAGTCGGAAGAGCAGAATTCCTGCACCCGCTTGATCTATCCTCGCTCAAATCGGTCCAATCATTCTCTCAAGCTTTTACTGAAAAATATACACATTTAAATATATTGGTGAATAATGCTGGGACTAATTCTGGTGGAAAATCTATTGATGGAATGGATCTATGTTTCCAAACCAATTTTGTGGGGCATTATCTCTTGACGAGATTGATGCTCCCTCGTTTGCTCAAGGCAAAGAATTTCTTTCACAATAAGGATAGCACTCCTCCCACCGCCAATGAAGAAGACATGGAAGCTGGGCGAGTGGTCAATCTTTCCAGTGTCACACATCATTTTGCCGGTTGCAATGAATCTCGAAATGGTGGTGACGATTATACGAATAAAACAGGAACACCAGATGCGGCATGGTGGAGAGCCACATCCGTCCCAGATGTCAGTGGCAACACCTACAAAGAATCGAAATTGGCAGCTCTCTTATTCACCCATGCTCTCAACAAAAGGTTTAAAAGTGAAGGTCTCAAAGCTGTTTCTGCGAATCCTGGCTCTGTCAATAGCGATATATGGAGGAATTTTCCTGGATATATGGATAGAGTGCACCGGATTCTTTATCTGGATTCGAAGCAGGGAGCAGCTACTTCCATTGCTGGTGCAGTGTCGAAACTTCCAGAGGGCGCTGTTTACTTACAACCTTATTGGCAACCATTTAAGAATGTTCGTCAAAAGGTTTCCGAGGGCTTGACGAATTCTGTTGGTTTGAATCGGTCGTTTGGGAATAGGTGGTACTCTATCCCTGTGCCATTGACAGAGATGCTTGGATCCTGTATAGGATATGCCATTACTGAACCTCGATTGCCACTTGATCCAGACGGTTCTTCGGACGCGTTGTGGAAAGTCTGTGAAGAGCTCGTCGGGGGGATGGAAGGGGAGAATACTGGAGAAAAATAGGTTAATCGTAACAATACGTTTACTAGTTCTACTGTACATATTGTACTGTACAGTAGTATAATAATAAAAGTAGCCATAGTGCCATTGCTTTTCTAAAGACTAAACCTTTTCTATCCTCTAGAATTTATAAGAGGAGATCGGTATGGTTGCACAGTGCAGTTACTTAGTATTCATTCATTACTCAAACTGTACGGTACATCTTATATTGATGACATTCGTTCACCATTCTATTCCAGACTGTTCCCTACTGTACCCTTTCTCTACTTTCTCTTTTTTGGGTCATTGAACATAATGTTCAATCCTTCAATCTTGATTCAATTTCGAAATTATTGTGCATACAAGCTCCACATACAGTACGTGTAGTTATTATGTATTATACCATACAATTCAGTATCATACGAGTAATCTTCTTTGAATTCATCAATTCATCATCATCCATCATCCCAACTGATTGTTGAATAGGAGCTTATCATTGATAGGACACCGTGCGTGGAATGTCAACTGAAAATCGATCTGGAAAGCGCCGACGACGTAGCGACTCCTCTGCTGATCACGCATCAGAGCAGCAGCAAGGTACAAGTGGATCGTCAAGTAGCATCCAAGGCAACGCAATACCGATACCCGTTAGTGTAGGCAAACCTTCGCTGAGAAGGCGCCTTGAGGATTATTATTCGCTGATTGCACCCGATGTCACTGCGAATGAAGTCCAATGGCGGACAAAGTTCGAACTTATTTGGGACAAATATGGCGGCAGTGCCGAAAAGGAATTGACACTCGCTCGGAAGCTTGCCAAAAAGTATGGGGGCGTGATACGATTGCGTCTGACGTCAAGTGCAAATTCTAATGACGAGAACGCGAAACAGAAGGGCGCACGTCTTCAGCAGGAATATAAGAAGTACTTACGCTCAGAAGATTGGTACGCGCCATCTTCTTCTCAGAGTAACAGTGGCACTGTGGATTTCCTCTCCGTCAACTTTGATCCGTTCGCAGCCCTATCTGCTTCCTCCACTAGAGTTTTTCACGTCAATGGTTTTGCAGAGCATGCTCCCTTGCTGGACAATATTGATAAATTTCGCACATTTCTGCCCACGTGTGATCCTTTGAGGAGAGAACCCATTCATAGAACTAATAGATTGTCAGCTACTGCTGTTACTGCATCGAAATGCGTAGGTGATTCGAGTAAGACAGAACAAATGAAAAAGAAAATTCCAGTCTTTACAGCCATGGCAGCTCAGTACGAGAACTCCGGTCCATTATCTTTACTCCACTCCATTCACATTGAGCGAGAGAAAGTGAAAATCATGATCAGATATGTGGACTGTATCAGAGGGACATTGACGGGTTACTTGATTGCATTCGACAAACATATGAACATGCTTTTGAGGGATGTCGATGAAGTGTACACATCGCGAGTTACGAAAATATTTGAAGGGATGGGGCTTTCAAAGGGCGAGTTGGAGCACGAGAGAAGAAAAGCGTGCATATCCGCAAAAGGGAGTACGGGAGTGAATCATAGAAAGAAAGGTGAAAGAAATGGTAAAGAGATTAGTCTTGCCAGCGACTCTCGTATAAAGGTAGGATATCGGCATTTGCCACAACTTCTTGTAAGGGGAGACAATGTTGTATCCGTCCAACGACTCTGAATGAATCTGCGCCAAAGTCAATTTCGTCGAGGCATTTTTATGCGATTCGAGATTCGCCCACGCAATCTGTAGATCTCCAGCGGTATCATCTCTGCCCTGGGCCATAACGGATGCCTGGGCGGTATTCCTCAATGCTGTACAATAGCGTCGTTCCGTACATGTAGTAGAATGGCGCGAGGGATTGGTGAAGATCGTCGTGAGAAGGCAAGAGAGATATTATAAGATTGGTGTTATTCCTGTTTCAATGTTGAATACAGTATTAAAAAATCCCCGTGTACATTTTATGAAAAAAAATACGAGACTGGGAAATCATCCGGAAGATTAAATACGTGTACGTGCCTCCTTCAAATTTTTAAAGCAGTACACTACCTACTAAACGTGTACCATCTTCTCCTGATTTTATAGATGTTCTGCATCTTCATCATGAAGCATCCGACGATCCTACACGTACTTTCTTTGATAACCTTCACCTCCAACAGGATAAAGGAACACAATTCATGGACGAGAGCACTAATGTAATGAGAGAGCATCGTTCATGCAACACCAAAATGATCAACATAAAATGGATTTGTTACTAAACATCTATGGATGGAATCTTCCAGAACCAACAAGTAACACATAGATCAACTTCTTCCCAAAACAGTTAGAGGTTGCCCAAATTCATCAACTGGATTTCTCCACTGTTGTTATCAAGACCGTCATTGTCGTTAACAACCCACCACCCTTCGCCATTGTAAGCCAAGCCTTCCAACTTCTCAAAATTCAACCCACCAATGGCACCAACGACATTGTCAGCTACCAAATCCTTGACCAAAGTCTTCGCAATAGAGGGGTAATCATCACCTGCGGATCCTAGGACCGCAGCGAGGTCAATGGAATAAATTCTCTTGATTGCTGCATCCAAAAGGCCTTGGTTATCACGTTCGATAATGTAGAAGGTTGTATCTTCGACGTAAGTAATGTCAGAGAGGGCGACCCATCCGCCATTCTGAGATGCGGGTGCACTAAGTGGGTATTCACCAAACTTCCACTCTTTGGTTTGAAGATTGTACATACCAATCAATGGACCACCGTAATCTCCCCACGCCCTCTGGAGACAGACAACGAGGATCTTCTCAGGATGGTAAGCAATTCCTTCAAGTCCATAACGCTCTTGGATTATGTTCAATTCTTCAGGCAAAGTGATGACTTCGTGGATGACACCCTCATTGTCAACCTTGAAGATGAAATTGAGAGACTCAACCGGCCTGTCTTCGTCACCGAAAGTTCCCCTTCCCTCGTGTGCGATGTAGAAAATTCCGCTACCATCAGCCGCAATGCCCTCAGGATCAATGTTCACAGTTCCATCATCATTGATCATAGCAGCGAGGTCATCAGCTGAGAATTCGTCTTGAGGAGAAACTTTGGCGAATACTCCCTTAGAATCGACGATACGGGTTGCCTTCGTTAAGACTGCCGGGTATTTGTCACTCTCAATGGTGAAGAAACGACTCTTAATGTACTTGCTGTCCTCGACAGCGTACAAGAGATCGGGGTCGCTAGGATCATTTGAAAGCCCGGACAAAGCAGCGAAAGGAATGGGAGCACTGCCACTGCCAGACTTCTTTGACTGCGACAATGGCAAATTATTAGCACATGATATTTGAGAGAAAAGATCATTTAATCATTTGCAAGGCATCTCTCACCTTCTTAGAGGTCTTGGACATGAGAGTAGGATACTGAGCATCAGCACAGGAGTACTTGTAGATGGATATAGTGGAACGCATTTTGTCATCACGGTCATCCGCTTCTCCAGCCACAACCAAGAGATCTCTTCCTGGGATGGCCTTGGAACCCTCTGGAGCAACAGTTGATGGTAGCACTTGCTTGAAGATAGGATATTTTGGATTCGAGACATCGTACACGAAGACAAGGTTTGCACGTTCAGCATTAACGAAAAGGTAGTCATCTCCTCCAAATGTTCCGAATGCAACATTCTCCGGTTCAACTCCCTTATTTCCGGAACGGTCCTCTGGGTAGTGTCCAACAGCTGCGCTCATGTGGTCCATAAATGATCCAGAGGTGTAAGCGATTTCACCACTGTCAGTATGGAATATGGTAAACCCACGGGATCCACCATCAAGATCACCCTCGTCGGCAGTTACAAAGTAATCATTTCCCATGAAAGTAACACCATCTGGTTCACGTGGAACATTATCAAGGGACGAGGTTTGGTCGATGAGATCCTCTTCTTCAGTATCAATGTTCGTGAGATTAACAGTTCCTGCAGAAAAGCTGTTAAGTACAGTCTTGGAAGCAAGGTCGATGAGAACAATAGCATTGTTTTCTTGAAGGGTAACAACAGCAACGTTGTTCTCATTAATAGCAACGAACTCCGGCTCAGGATCTTCAGGAAATTTGACTCCATCCAAACCTGTCATCTGGACAACAAATGTTTTCCAGTCATCTAGTTTCTCTGCGGTTTCAACAACCACAACATATCCTGCTGGCATCTATGAGTTTGAGAGAAGGAGAGATTAATTCGGCCATCAGAATTTATACTGCAAACAATGAAATATGCGATCACTAATGGAGGAAATACTATTGAACTTACCTGAGGAGGCTCACCGTCACCGAGATCTTCATTGCGCTCATTCTCAATGGCGATAACAACGTACTTGCCATCTGGACTGACAGCTACAGAGTCAGGCTGGCCGCCAAGGGCCCATGTCTTCGCAATCGTTTTGGTGTTAATGTCGATTGCGACAAGTTCTCCAGAAGTGTTCACAAAATCAGCACTTGTGTTAATACCAGCAAGAGCGAAATCACCTAGAACAGCAACAGAGGTGGGCTCGCCAGAAACTTTCACAGTTCCAGCAGCAAGTGGCTTGGAGGGATCAGTGATATCAACAAATCCGATGTTCAACTCAGCAGAATCAGTGTAGACAAGAGTCATACCATCATCACTGACGGATACGATCTCTGCAACCGTTTTTGTGTCAGTATTACATGTGGGATCGATCTGTGTACATATGGGGAAGGTAGCAATACGGT
>Ga0115005_10003574_pt1 | contig 12418 bp, 10 predicted proteins | sample ArcOceMetagenome_FD_87163 | JGI IMG/M metagenome (GOLD analysis project Ga0115005, IMG submission 87163) | Marine eukaryotic phytoplankton communities from Arctic Ocean - Arctic Ocean - Greenland ARC118M Metagenome | ecosystem: Environmental > Aquatic > Marine > Oceanic | place: Arctic Ocean... | reverse complement strand
GAAAAAAGCCAATGCTTTTGATTTCCCTGAAAATATTGAATACTTTGACATTGCCATTGTTGATCGAATTTTGGGTGAGTTAGCTGTCCATCTTGATGGTTGAAACCTAGGTCCTTTGCAAAACTTCCCAATAACATGGGTTGTTTGTATTTGCTTGCGAAACTATTTGTCCATCAAGTAGCTGAATTTGGCGACTTGCACAACGTGCATAGCGAGAATCATGGGTTACCATTACAATAGTAGAACCTGCTTTATTCAGTGTTTCCAATAAAACCATAACTTGGTCACCATTTTTACTATCTAGGTTACCGGTGGGCTCATCCACTAAAATCAAATCAGGTTTCCCAACTAACGCACGAGCGATGGCAATACGTTGTTGTTGACCACCTGATAACTGATTAGGTCGATAACGTTGACGGTGTGCCATATCAACTTGCGCTAATACTTCTTCAACACGTTGCTTAATTTCTGCCTTTTTTACCTTCCTGTGTTCAAGTGGCAAAGCGACATTTTCAAAAACGGTCAAACTATCGATTAAATTAAATGATTGAAAAACATAACCGATATGTTGGTTTCTAATTTGGGTACGTTGGTCAACCTTTAGGCCTTGGGTATTAATTTCTGCTATTATATATTCACCTTCGCTGGCGTTATCCATTAACCCCATAATTGACAATAGTGTTGATTTTCCGCAACCAGAAGGTCCGGTAATAGCAACAAACTCACCTTGATGAATATCTAAAGACACACCTTGTAGTGCATGCGTTTCAATTTGTTTGCTATCGAAACGTTTATGAACGTTATTCATGTTAACTATAGTTTTCATTATTATTTTCTTATTTTTATGATTGTTTTAATGACTACATTTTCATAATCAATATTTAGAATTAACGTTAATAAGTAACGGTTAATTCTTTGAATTTTTCATAATGGCGAGTATCACTGCTAATAATTTCATCGCCAATACTTAACCCCTCAATTATCATCAATTTGTTTTGAGAAAGTTCTCCGAAAACAACTTCTCGTTGCACAACAGTATTTTTGCTAGTTTTTACGAATACACTTTGTTTTGAACGTGGGCGAAGACCCGATGTTTGCTTGATAAAAGTGGCATTGGTTTCGTGTTTTACAAATACTTGTGCAGAAACGGACAGGGAGGGGCGAGCGTTCGAAGTCAGTTCGCTGTCAATTACCACTTCAGCTAATACAGAGCCATTCGTTACAATACTTTCAATACGGCTTATATGTGCTTTGACTGAGCCTTTTTGAGTGTTAATCATGACGGGAGCGCCAATATCAATTTGATCTGCTAACTGTTGCGGCAAGCGTAAACGAGCGATTAATTCTAAATCACTGCCTACTTTCGCAAGTGATTGGCCCAACTGAACACTTTGCCCTAATTCAACTTCTAAACTTTGTAATGAACCTGAAATTTCACCTTTTACATGCATATCTCCAAGTTGAGCTTTTTCAATTTCGGCCTCAATATCAGCGATACGACCTTGATAATTTAAGTGCAGACTTTGTTGTTCATATTTAAAGGCTTCTCGTTGTGCTTGTTGTTGTGCTAACAGGCCCTTAGCTTGGTTAACTTCTTGCTCAAGTTTAGGGTTTGTTAATAAGAGTATGATAGTTTCAGTTGTTATTTGTGTTCCTGGGCGAACTAAAATTTCAGCGACTTTACCCATTGCTGGCGCCGTGAGTAAACGCTCTTTGGCAGAATAAAACTCACCATAAGCATTTGTGTAAATATCAAGAGCACCTTGCTCAACTCTTTGAAAAGTTAACGTGGTATAAGCTACTTCTTTTATCGCTTTACTACTCACAGCGAAAGTAGCATAACCAATAAGTGCAATAAACAAACTAAAGGCTAACCATTTTTTCCAAGGTTTTTGTGTAAATAATTTTATTTCCATCAAACATCTATTGCTATAAGTATAAAGTTTAATAGTGTAATGGAAGAGTTGTGCCAACAATTAAATTATATATTTATCAAAGTAGTATGTGTTTTTGTTTAATGCAGAGGGGAGTAACTGTTCGTTTTTGATGGGCGTATGTTCGGAAATGTAAAAGCCGATTAAATTTACACTTAATCGACTTTCGTTAATGACTTATGTTGATGTAAGCATTACAACGTAAAGAGGTGAGCCACTAATGCGGTGTAATCTGCGAAAAAGTTTTTAGTATCAAGTGCCTTGGAATTGATTAAATATTTTCCGTTAACCACCATTGTAGGTACACCTGATAAATGACGAGCCATTGATAAGTTATCTTGCGTTTGTTTATTGCGCTTAGCTTGACTAATAATACTAAAGTTTTTCATTCCTTTATCAAATTTAGCGCCATCTCCACCGCTTAACACAAAAATATTACGAATGTCTTTTTCAGAGTTTACTTTTGCACGATCTGTTTGCAAATATTTGAAAACAGCAGGAGAGAATTTTTTAGCTACGCCTGTTTTTTCAGAAATTATCAATGCTTTACTCAGCATAAATTGAATTTCTTGCGAAGAATGGCCCATGAAATCTACGTGGGTTTTTTCAAATTTGACACCGTCGGGTAAAACTTTTTCGAATTCACTTAGGTAAGGTTCGTAAGCGCGACAGGCTGGACAGTAATAAGAGAAGTATTCTCTGAGCTCTGACTTATTTGTACCTTGTTCAGAAATCATCGTGTAATGTGTGCCTTCTACATATTTACTACCTTGTGCTGATACATTGGCTGTAACAAATAAGGTCAGGGCGATGAATCCGCAAAATAGTGCTTTAAAAGCTTTCATGGTGTTCCTTGGGAATTATACTTTAAATTTTATTGTTGCGATTATAGACCCATGTAGAAATTGTTCGTTCAACGTTAAATGTAAATATTTATTTCGTAATACACTTTTACAGAACTGATTGTGTATAGTTAACCATTAAATATAAGCTTAGCTTATTTAAGGTAATAGCTAAAAATTACTGAAACTTGTATTTTTATATTATTGAATATTATAAATATTACTAAACGCCACCTTGTTAGTCACTGTTATAAATGCCTTTTCAGTGTATGTACTCTTGTCTAAAACGCATCCTCTTTGATGTTGTTAAGTATATATTGTTGAATCAACTGATGACAATCTAACGATATAAACTTACACTTAATATAAGTAAGGCTTATGTATTTTTTTGGGTGATAATGGATCAGCGTCTTAAATATTTAAATGCATTACGCACTTTTGAAAGTGCTGCTCGGCATAAAAGCTACACCATAGCGGCAAAAGAGTTGTTCGTTTCACAAGCTGCGGTTAGTCAACAGGTGCGTCAATTAGAACAAGTATTGTCTGTTAAGCTCTTTATACGTAGTGGACGAAAAATGCTATTAACGGAAAGTGGAGACAGCCTTTTCGCGTCAACACACCAAGCACTCAGTTTATTGGTAAAAGGACTTAACAGTATTCAAAATGAAGACGTTGCTGGCGATTTAACGATTACGTCAACCCAAGCATTTTGTTCACTATGGTTGATGCCACGTTTATTTAGGTTTTCTCAGCTGTATCCTGATGTAAATGTGCGTATTTTAGGTTCAAATCAAAAAGAAGATTTGCATAAAAAGCAGATTGATTTAGGAATTCGTTTTGGTGTTAAAAATAGCGTCTCAGGCTCTGAAAACCTTGTGATGGAAGACTTTGGGGAAGATGTGGTATATCCGATCTGTTCTCCAAAACTGTTACAACATACATGGCTTAAAAGTCCTAAAGATATATTAGATTGCACATTAGTGAGTGTAGAAAACGAGCGTTTAGTTACTTGGGAGTCGTGGTTTGAACACGCTGGTGTTGAAGGTTATGAAAAGGTGACTAAAAAAACAGAAGTAACCTCAAGTGATATGGCATTAAGTGCGGTATTAAGTGGGCATGGCGTTACGCTTGCAGCCAGTGCTATCTTTTCACAATATATACCTACTAAACAATTGGTTGTACCTTTTAAAATAAAACATCCAATGATTTGTACACGTTATTTTGCTTATGATCCCAACTCTGTAAAACGTAAGCGCATTCAGGTTTTTATTGACTGGGTACGTACTGAAATGGCAAGCTCTGAGCCGAAAGTTTTATTGCGCTAACGTCCCTTTATACCCTTAATGTTAAGGAATACATATAGATGCCTTGTATTTTAGTTGTTGATGACCGGCCTGATATACGCCTGAGCTTAGCCGTATTATTAGAAGATCATCATTACACAGTAATCGAAGCAGATAATCCTCAAATCGCACAAGTGAAACTTAAAAACCATAGTATATCCTTGATATTATTAGATATGAATTACCAGTTAGACACAACATCAGGTGATGAAGGGGTAGCTTTTCTTACTTGGTTACAAGACTCTTCATTTGCACAGACGCCAACAATAGCCATGACTGCTTGGTCGAACACCGACTTGGTCGTGAAAGCGATGAATTTAGGTGCAAACGACTTCATTGAAAAGCCATGGCGTAATAAACAGTTGCTTCATACGGTTGAACAACAGTTCAATCTACTTCACTTAGAAAATCAAAATAAAAAATTAAAACAACAACTTACTAAACATCATTTTGATGAATATGTTTGGCGTTCACCGGTAATGACGCAATTATTGAAAAAAGTCAAAGCAGTGGCAAATACGGATGTCAGTATTTTATTAACCGGTGATAATGGCACGGGGAAAAGTGAACTTGCTCGTTTCATTCATCAGCAATCTCATCGAAAAAGTGAAGCCTTTATTTCCGTTAACATAGGCGCTATCAGTGAATCTTTATTCGAAAGTGAAATGTTCGGCCATAAAAAGGGGGCCTTTACCGATGCGAAAAATAATCGTATTGGACGATTTGAACTTGCTGAAAAAGGCTCACTATTTTTAGATGAAATTGCCAATGTTCCATTAGCCCAACAAGCAAAGTTATTGCGCGTGCTAGAAAATGGAGAGTATGAGGTTTTAGGCTCAAGTACCACTCAAAAAACTAATACTCGCGTAATATCAGCAACTAACGGAGATTTCACCCAACTCCTGAGTGCCGAATTATTTAGAGAAGATTTATATTATCGCCTTAATACAATTGAATTTAACGTGCCATCTCTAAAAGAGCGAACGGAAGATATTCTCTCGTTAGCCCAATACTTTGTACAAAAATTTTCAAAAAAATATCAACGATCAGTGAAGTCTATTTCATATGGGGCCGAACAGGCTATGCTTGATTATCACTGGCCAGGCAATGTGAGAGAAATGAGCCACTTGGTAGAAAGGGCTGTTTTACTGGCTGAACATGAGCAGTTATTGACGGAAGATTTACATATTAACAATGTTAGCCACCCTGCTTCTGTAGAGTCTATGTTAAACAACGATAACGTTAAAAATCAATATGGCCCTCAATTACCATTAATGACATTGGCGGAAGCGGAAGGAGCTATGGTGAAATTAGCATTAGCTAAAGCTGCGGGTAATGTGCCTAAAGCAGCGATATTATTGGGTTTATCAAAAGCATCGATGTACAGACGAGTGGAGAAATACGCTCTTGCTAAAAACTAATTCTCTAGAAGGGTTTATACAAAAAAAACTGGGTATACTTTGTACGCTTATTTTATTGCTAAGTGGCTATGTCTCATGGCTTTTATTAATAAAGTGGGAGTGGATTTTAATTATTGAATTACTCCTTTTTAGTGTTTTTTTCGGATTTGTTTTGTCGGTAAAACAACAAATAATGAAGTCTTTTACCCGCGCGTCATTGCATATAGACGCGATCAATCAAGAGGATTACAATCAATTTGGAAAATCGACTTTTCCGACAGGCAAAGTGAGTAAATTTCATCAGCAGTTGAAACAACTCAGTGAAAAATTACAGTCCCAAAAGTCTCATTACGATCAACAAGCTTTTTTGGTTTACCAACTCATTTCTCAGTTAGACACCCCAGTGCTTATATTTAATGAAAAGCACCAACTTACCTTGGGTAACGAAGCTTTCTATTATTTGTTTAAGCAGCCTTGGCAAATGTTTCGTCATGCCACAGCGGATTTACTCGGTTTACATTACAGTGATGGACACTGGCAATTTATTGATCAAGCAAAGCAAAATCGTTGGCAAATACGTCACAGTGAATTCATCGATGATGGTGAGAATCATCAACTACTTGTTTTTATTGACATTGAACCTGCGTTAAGGGAAAGCCAACTTAATGCATGGCAGCAAATCATTCGTGTATTGGGCCATGAAATTCGTAATTCATTAACGCCTGTCTCATCGATGGCAGAGACTTTGGCTGATAAGGCAAGCAACGAAAGAGATAAGATGATACTTGGTGTGATCACCGAGCGTTGCTTACACTTACAATCATTTGTTAACCGATATTCGTCTATTTCCCAACAATTACAAATACATAGTCAGTTGTTATCCGTTAAGCATGTTATTAAATCTATTTCAGGTTTGTTCACTGATGTTAATATTACGCTTAATGCGACTATTGATGAATTTTGGGCGGATGGTGAATTTATAGAGCAAATTTTTATTAACTTATTCAAAAATTCTCAAGAGGCTGGCGCCAAAGACATAAGGGTTAATTTGGCACTTCAAGATCAATATTACATTATTGAAGTTGTAGATAATGGTCATGGTTTTAGTAATTTGAATAACTTATTTGTACCACTCTATTCTACAAAGCCACAAGGCCAAGGTATCGGATTAAGTTTTTGTCGTAATATTGTAGAGCAACATCACGGAGTCATGGAATTGCATAATAATGATGATAACGATTCATCCCAGCAGGGCGTTACGGTAATGATGATACTCCCAAAACCATTTAAAACGTGACCTGTAGGTGGGTTCGTTTATGAACTACACCAAGGTTCGAAAATGAACTTTCCATCAGGTACATTTAAGTCGTACAGATGAAACTATTTGTAACAATATGAGCAACAAGAAATATGATAGTTTTTTGTTAACGGTCAAAGTTTTGATATAGTAAAAAAAATACAAAAAAAGGGTTGAGAATTCAAATGAAATTATTTACAAAAATCGCATTAGTGAGTGTTATTACTGTTCTAGCTACGGGTGCTATGGCAGATTCTGCAAAATCAATGAAGCATGCACAAAAAGCGACTGATTTACGTCAATCAATTTTTAGTTTACTTGGCAGTAATATGGGCCCATTAGGCGGCATGGCGAAAGGTAAGATAGCTTTCGATGCAGAAAAAGTAGGTAAACACGCTTTACGTATTAATCAATTATCAATGATGATTGCAGACTATACTCGCACTGATACTTCAGCGCATAAAGTAGAAACAGAAGCATTAGATAAAATTTGGGCACAACCAGATGATTTCGCTAAACGCATAAAAGACTTAACTGCAGCCTCAGCTAATTTACAAAAAGCGGCGTTAAGTGGCAATGAAGGTTTGATCAAGAAAGCCATTGGCGGTGTTGGTAAAACATGTGGCGGTTGTCATGACGACTTTAAAGTAGATTAATAAGTTATCGTGGTCACTACCTTTATTGACCTACGAACTAACGATTAGAATAAGCTCAGCCTTATATAAAAATATAAGGCTGATATTTAGAAAATATAGAACGTTAAATTAATAATAATACGCTTCGATAATAGGGGCATTCACCACCACCAACCAGTATATAAATGCGGAAACGGCTAAAACTAATAAAACCGCTAATAATATCTTAGAATGCTTTATTGAGTCAGAAGCATCGACTAAATGTTTAGGTTTTTTACCTGTGATCATGGGTAAAATTAGAGACTGTTTTTTTACGCGAACATAATATGCTATCGCCAAAAGATGCAGAGCAATGGCGGCAATCATAACGTCAAAGACATTGTGATGTAAAAAAAACATAACACGTTCAACTTCCTTACTGACACTATCGTAGTAGGGCCCAGAAGAAAATACGTCATCATTGATAAATAATCCACTAATAGCCTGTAAACTGATGAGAAAAATCATCAAAAAAACCATCAAACTTCCTAATGGATTATGACCGGGACTATTCTTAACTCGATTACTTTTAAATTCATTAATATACAAACTAAGACGGCTAGGTGTTGGAAAGAAAGATATAAATTTCGAGTGCTTAGTTCCTACGAATCCCCACAATATTCTGAACACCAGCAAACCTAAAGTGAAATACCCAAGTTTCATATGAATATCAATCAAATCGTTGTCTTGATCAGAAGTGTACCAAGAGGCAATAACGGTACAGGCAAATAGCCAATGAAAAAGTCGTAAAGGTAAATCCCAAATAAGAACATGTTTAGGCAAGATTAGGTTCCAAATAGACATAAAGTATTAATTGTAATAGCTACAAATTATTAAGTAAAAAGGAATTAATCAGTTACTTCGTATCAATAATGATTTTTTTGAGTTCATTATCGAACTAGTACGATATCAAGGTTAGGTAATTAATATTTCTTATTGATTTATATGGATAAAATTTTTGGCACGAAATTCGCTTTATCGAAGTAGATTGAATGACTGCTAAGCAACAACCAAGAGAATAATGTGGATATTTTAAAACAGAAGCCTAAAAAGACATTGCTCAATAGCAAAGGACTAATAGTAACGATAACCGTTGTTATTGTTATTGTATTGGTAAGTTATGCAAAAGCGTCACTTAATAATGTCAGCCTAGCGAGAAAAGATTTATTGCTTGCAACGGTAAAGCAAGGAAATATAGACGTTACCGTAGAAGGATACGGCAAATTAACGTCTGATAAGCTGCAATTAATTACGACACTCACCAAAGCAACGGTTGCAGAAATCGTATTAAAGCCCGGTGCAACCGTTACCAAAGAAAGCATAATCGTAAAATTAGCCAATCCAGAACTACAACAACAAGTACAAAGTGCTAAATATTCATTAGCCGAGTCAAGAGCCAATTTACGCCAGCTAAAATTAAACCAAAGACGCGAAACACTCAACGAAAAATCAGATTTTTTAGAACTTGTATCACAGCACAAAGGTGCTCGTTTAACGTTAACGGCACAAAATAAATTGGTTAAAAGCGGTATTGTGAAACAAATAGATTATCAAGAAAGTATATTACGAGAAGAGCAGTTAAAAGAGCGAATTGAAATATTTAAAGAGCGTAATGAACAACTTAAAGAAGTACATAAAGAAGCCATAAATATACAACTAGAACGCATCAAACAAGTTGAACAAAGACTAACAATCGCTAAAGACCGGAACAGTAAATTAGTGGTAAAAGCAGGATTTGACGGTGTTTTACAACGTTTATCTGTGAAGCTTGGAGAAAGCTTGTCACCGGGCCAAGAAGTGGCTTTAATTGGCAGTGTTACAGAACTTATTGCGTTGATACGAGTCCCTCAAAACCAAGTACAGTTAGTTAAAATTGGCCAGAAAGTTATGGTTGATACACGTCAGAAACTGATTGAAGGGATTGTTAAGCGTATTGACCCTATTGTTGACAAAAACACTGTAGAAGTTGAGATTTCATTCCCTGGTAAATTACCTCGAAGTGCGAGACCAGAGCAAAATATTGATGCGGTGATCACCGCTAAAATCCTAAAAAACATTTATTACATTGACCGACCTGCAAATGTGCAAGCGCAGAGTGACACTTCGCTGTACCGGCTTAATGAAGAAATGTCTGAAGCTAAAAGAGTCGATATAAGTTTTGGGGAAAAAACGGGACGATTTATTGAAATAAGTGCGGGAGCCGATTTGGGCGAACAATTTATTATTTCAGATTTAAGTAACTATAAAACAGCAAAAATCTCGATTCTATAATTGAGTCATAAAATTATAAAAGGATAGGTACATGAGCACAGCCATTTTATTATTAAAAAATATCGGTAAAATTTTTGAAACTGAAGAACTTGAAACACATGCGTTGAAATCAATTAACTTAACCGTTAATAAAGGCGATTACGTTTCAATATCTGGTCCTTCTGGCTGTGGTAAATCAACGCTTTTATCAATTATGGGTTTGTTGGATGTTAGTAGCAGTGGAGAGTATTTCATTGAAGGGGTCAATGTAACTGACTTATCGCTGGATCAAGCTGCAGAAGTCAGAAATGCAAAGATTGGATTTATATTTCAATCGTTTAATTTAATAGACGAGCTTACAGTTTTCGATAACGTGGCACTTCCATTACGCTACCATGCCGATAAGCCTAATAACGCGACAATCAAAAAACGTGTCATAGCGTGTTTAGAAAAAGTAGGTCTATCACATCGAATTAGTCACAAACCAAATCAACTTTCTGGCGGACAACAGCAACGTGTTGCCATTGCTCGTGCACTAGTCGCAAACCCTGCTGTGCTATTAGTCGATGAACCTACGGGTAACCTTGACTCTAAAAGTGCTGACCAAGTGATGGACGTACTAGACCAACTAAACAAGGCTGGCACAACGATTTGTATGGTAACGCATGATCCGCGTTATGCAGATATGGCGCGTACTAAAGTTCAACTTCTTGATGGTGCTATTTTACAATCGCCGGGTATAAAACTAGCCAGTTAATTCACATAATTTAACCGTAAATAGCATTGTGAAATATGAACGGAATCCAGTTCACCAATATGCTAAATATCGAAGATAAGAAATAATCCTGAACCTTATTCAGGGTGATGGTCAGAATATAGGGTAATGGAAAATGAACAGTTATTTAATTAAACAAGCGTATTTAAGCTTAAAGCAAAAACCTATTTTTGTACTCAGTGTAGTTTCTACCATGGGCGTAACACTAGGTGCTTTATTATGTGTGCTGACATTAGCGTATGTCATGTTAATAAAACCATTACCTTACCCTGATCAAGAACGTTTATATAATGTTGAACATCAATTAATCAGTAATGAAAATGCAAATGATGGCCGTGCTTTTACTTACCCTAATTTAATGCATTTATATAACCAGCAGTCTTTATTTGAGCAAAGTGTTTTAATGTATGTTGATGGCGGGGTAATTACTTCATTGCCAAGCGAACCTATGGTGGCCATATCATTTATAACGCCACAATGGTTTTCATTGTTCTCTGCAAAAATGGCGATAGGCAGGGGGTTTGAAGAAAGTGAAAAAGTGAACAGTTATAACCCCGTTGCTGTTTTAACTTATGAAACATGGCAAAACGAGTTTAATGGGGACGTTAATGTGCTTGAACAAAGTCTTACATTAGGTGGTAATAGTTACGCTATTATAGGTGTGTTGGCAAAAAATAATATCGAAGCACCACTTGCAGGTGCTGGCTTTAAAACTGAGTTATTTCTTCCTTGGGATTATAACTCAGTAAATGAGCGAGAAAGAAAACGCTGGGGAAATGACGACAGCGGTCTTAAGTTTATTGGCAAGCTTGATAAGCAATATGCTGAATATTCCAAACCTCAAATAGATCAAATCCTAACAAAAGTCGTCAATGAAAATTGGCAGAGTCAGGTATCTTCCCATGACTTTTTCAAAAATTGGTCAATAGCACTGGAAACAAAAACGTTAAAATCTTTCATTGTTAGCGATGGTGAACGTAGTGTTTATTTATTATTAATTGGGTCACTAGGTTTATTGTTTATTGCTTGCGCTAACATCGCCAATTTATTTGTTTCACGAACCGTAGAACGTCAACAACAATTAGCCATTTCTGCCGCAGTAGGCGCTTCCAAAAGACAATTATTTCGCAATATTCTAGCTGAAACTGGGCTATTAATGTTTGCCGCTATTGTGCTCGCGCAGTTTGTTATTTTTGTTGGTTTTAGCGCTTTACAATATTACCTTGGTGATTTCCTACCGCGCATTGATGAACTTGAACTTAATGTATTTTCATTTTCTGTTTCTATTTTACTCTTAATTTTATTAACACTTGTTTTTTCGAATCTATGTCTGAAAATGATTAACTATCATGCGCTTAACGCTACGTTACAGTCGAGTGGTAAAGGTAGCGGTATTCAAGTGTCAAAGCGTGTGAGAAATATATTAATTAGTAGTCAAATAGCGACAGCAACCGCCTTAGTTTTTATTAATGTCGTTTTGTATAAAAACGCTAGCGAATTAGTAAACCAACCTTTGGGTTATCAAACAAATAACATCACCTCTGTTGTATTGGCTTTGCCCAATGTAGAAAGCGACATAAAAGGTCAAAAACTCACAGGCCTTAAAGCTGAATTATTAGCACACCCGAAAATAAAAAATGTAAGTCAAGCGATGCGGCCTACAGGCTTTGGTACTTTGGCACTAAAGGCTGCAGATACTGAAAATCGTTATACCGTGCTGGGGAAAGATATTGATAATCGATATTTTAGCATGCTCAAACAAGCGATTATTGAAGGTGATAACTTTAGTGCTGAAGATATAAAAGACGACAGAAGCGTGATGATTGTTAATGATGTTTTTGCCAGAAAATTAGCGCCAAATGGCAGTGCGATTGGCTTTAAATTCAAAAATGGTGTTGAAGTT
>Ga0115005_10003570_pt1 | contig 12422 bp, 1 predicted proteins | sample ArcOceMetagenome_FD_87163 | JGI IMG/M metagenome (GOLD analysis project Ga0115005, IMG submission 87163) | Marine eukaryotic phytoplankton communities from Arctic Ocean - Arctic Ocean - Greenland ARC118M Metagenome | ecosystem: Environmental > Aquatic > Marine > Oceanic | place: Arctic Ocean... | reverse complement strand
TTTGACAATGGACAATTTGGGTGGTGCTGCACTACCACAAATGGTTAAACCACGAGGTTGTAATTCCTGGGAAACAATCCGAGCGGGAGAAAGGGCAACTGGGGCTGTTGTATCATCAGAGAGGAAGCGTAGCCCACCAGCGCCTGAGTCAGGCTCTTGCAGAGTTGATCCATTAAATTTCCGCGCGTTGTTTTCGAGAAAGGGAATTCCTGGAGTCTCACGGACAGTGTCGGTGTGAGGGACGCAGTCTGTACGGTCAAAGTACCGCACCTCGTCAATTCCAGAAAAGTCTACGGCTCGCCTTTGTGAAGTAGCAGAGGCGCAAACTGGATTGCTCATGAGTGACACGTAGCCCGGGGGCTCTATGTCAAACTGTGCAGTCACCGGTGCAAGCTGTAGTGGAGGTCCACACAGTTGCTGTGTTCCGAACATCATAGTTGCAAGCATAGTCTTCGCAACCTGACCAAGTGATCTTCCAGCAGAGCGAGAAAGTTCCTTAGCCTTCGAAGAGAGTGTCTTCTTGGCAGGAGGAGCAGCTTTCGGAGGCGGTGAGGCCTCACGATAAGCTGGCTCAGGTGCAGGCTGCTTAATAACAGGCACTGCAGGCGGCACGGGAAGTTCCGTGACCTGTGGAAGTGTCCAATTCGACGCTCCCAGTGGTGCAAGTGGCGTAGGTGTCCCTTTTGGTGAAGGCAAGTCAGGCCGCTGGGACGCGGGCACCGTGAACACATCCTCAAAGTCGTCGAAATGTTCAACTCCAACAAACCGAATGAGAGGCTCAACGGTAGCACCGTTAACACCAGCTAGGGCTGCTACAGCTTCGGCAGCTAGAACTGCTGCGGCGCCTGCTGCGGCCTTGCCCTTAGTCTTGTCTTTACCCTTGGCCTTAGCAGCCGCGGCTTTCGCTTCTTTCGCTCCAGCCTTAGCCTTGGCTGCGGCGGCCTTGGCCCTCACTGTCTCGTCTCCGTAATGAGCTCGACGTTGATTGCAAAGGGCTTCATCGTGAGAGTAAGAACATGGGCTTCTCTGACACGAACCAGCCTTCTTGCTGTGAGCACTGCAGGGCAAACATCTCATTTCTGCCGCAGTTCGCTCGGAGTGGTGCTTCCTGATGATGGCAAGGAGCTTGGGTTCTTTGGTCCAGGATGGACGATCGGGTTGTTTGCCCTTATCGCCACCTTTTCCACCACCACGATCCTTCTTTTTGCCTCCATCTTTGCCACCTCCCTTACCACCCTTTCCTTTAGCAGCAGCGGCAGCGGCAGCGGCGGCTGCGGCGGCCCTGCGTTCAGGCTTGGAGGGGTTGGATGAGTCGATAAGACTCGAGGAGGCGCCGCCTGTGCGGGCAGCCCCAGCTCCTGTGACTGCACGAAGTAGATCTTTGGCGTTTCTTTCCTCATCTGCCTCCGTGCATTCTCTGTCTAAGCAGGACCATAGATGATTCCAGGTCCGCTTATAGCTGCTGACTGAAGACTTCTTGATAGCTTTGACATCGTCACTAATAGGATTCCACTCCCTAACTTTGTCATATAGCCAGTCATACATCAGTTCTGGGTCTTTGATCTCGTCTGACCTCAAATCGTTCAGAACGAGCAAGATGCGGCGCATGAAATCTCTCATTTGCTCCAACTTGAACCCGTGCAGCTCAATCTTGTAGAGGTGCAGCTGGCTGATGCGTTTGCCAACTGACCTGTCTACACGATAGCGAAGCGTAACCATTGCCATGATCACACGTCCTCGAACTGCTACACGCTGTTTGAGGCACCACTCACAGTAGCTCGCTATCTGCATGGAGAACTTCGGATTTGCCAAGTTCTTAGCCGAGGTGAGCTCCGCTCCAAGCCATCGGTCAAGCTTCTCCATGCCCTGACTATCGTAGTGGAACCTACTGAGGGCCATTTGACTGGACCCTTTGAGGCTGAAAGTCTCCGCCACCCATTTCGTGAGCAGGTCGTCCGGTGACTTATCCACTTTGGCGCACAAAGCAACGAGCTCCAAGTCCCATTGTCGCTTCGAAGGTGCGTCTGTTGGAAGGTCCGGAGGCTTGAACTTCTCCAGATCTTTGCGGTTATAGCAGTCGTCCTCTGAATCGATTCGCCAAGGGAACATTCGTACATCCTGTGGTCGAACTGAAAACATGCCCATAACGGCATCGCGAGTCCTTGCTGCCTGGCGACCCGATGATTCTGTAGCCCAGCTGCTACCCTGATCATAAGAGGAATGTGAATCGGAGACGACATCAGGTGGATTATCGCTCGACTCATCATCTTCATCATCTGGATCGTCATCGTCTCCGCCGCCTCCACCTCCGCCACCATGAGGGCGTCGGTTTTGACGTCTGCGATTTGCGCGGTCGTCATCCTCCTCTGGATCTTGATCATCAGAGTCAGAATGATTTCCGTCGTCATCATCATCGCCGCCTCCTCCTCCACCGCCGCCACCACCACGGGGCCGAGGGCCAGCGTAGGTGTGGGCTTCCGTTCCACTTTGAAAACCCATCAACGAAAGTGAGTTGGGTGGAAAGGGACCCCCATTTGGGTCCGGTGTATGAGAAGGCCGCTTGATAGCGGGCACTACCACTAGTCTAACTCCAGTGGCAGATGCGCGCCGATTCGGAGTGAAAGTCACCCCCCTGGTCGATGAGGCGGGTAGGTCTTCCGTAGAGCCACGAGTCTCAGGAAGTGAAGTTTTACCGCGTGACGGCGTGACTCCTTTAGACTTCCCTGACTTGGATGGTCGAATCTCCTGGTGGTGATCGCGACAGGAACGAGGATCTGCAGGGGACCGAACTTGCTTCCCGCATACAGGGCAAAACTTTGTTCCTGGTTGCAACCGGGCTCCGCAGTGCGCACACCAAATGGCATCAACATCGCCAATCGCTAGTTGGCCAATCCTTGATGTGGGAGCAGCGGAAGTTGCAGTGCGCCTTAGAGGTCTAACTGGAGAGCCTCTACGCTGAGCAGAAGAGGCGGTACCTCCTACATGCTCTGCAACAAGTGGCGGCCGCGCAAGCGCAGGCCCAACTGGGACAGGTGACCGGCCACGAGTAGTCTGAGCTGCAGGCACAGAGGTCCTCGGAAAAAGTGGTATCTGAATCCCTGGAGGTGCAGCCGGCAAAATGCCAATGGGTCTCTCTCCAAACTGTGTGAATAACCAGTTTTCACCCGACTCACCACAGGCTGCGGGTGCTGCTGGAGGTGTAGATTCTCCAGTGTTCAGCTCTCCCGAAGGCACAGCAGCCAGACCAGAATGTCCGGGTGTGACAGGAGGCGATATGCCACGCTGTCTTGCCGCGGACGCGGCTCGAGCTTGACGAAGTTGCTCGACCTCTAACTGCAGTTTCTGTATTTGTAAACTGCGAGATAGTTCTTGTTGCCTGAACTGCTCCTCTCGCGAGCTGAAGTACTGCTCGTTTGCAGCAACAGCCGAGCGAAGCTCGGACTCCTTTTGCTGGACGAAGACAGCAGCGTTCTGTTGTAGTGTAGCTGCCTCCGAAGTGAAGCGGCTTTCATGAGAGGATGCCTCGGCACGAGCTTGAGCTATCTCCAAGCGTGCCTGAGCCATCAGAGCTTGCTCGCGTGAGCGGGCTTGCTCAACCAGAATTGCCGCCTGGGCTTGAGCAGTCGTCGACTCCAAACGAGCTTGTTCGATTGCTTGCCAGGCTTCATTGACAATGTGCGGCGCCGACTGATCGACCGACACATTGAGGTGTTGTTGCAAAACGTTGACGTCCGTGGAGTTGTCGTAGTAGTGCTGTTGTTGGTCATAGTATTGATGGGCATGGAACTCATCTGTGCGGTTCTGCTGCAACAAATTGAAGTCAACTTGTTGTGGAATTACGCCTCCGAGTGCATCACGCCCATAGCCGCTAGAAGCGGGCGCACGGGGTGTAAAAGTATCGTATCGTTCAACAGGTAGATGGGGTGGACCGCCGGTGATTGCCATCGCAGATCTCTGTGGTCGTAAGTCCGAACTGCCTGAAGACGAATTGATGATCTCCCCAGAGCCAGCCACCGTGTAAGGAGCTGCATTTATACGACGGCTGGCAACGTGTGGCGAGGTTTTAGAGGCCCTCGCCTGCCTCATAGTGAATTTGTTTAGTGCGAGCCCTCGCGGGCTGGCTCCTCTTCCTCCTTCTTCACCTTCTCGGATGCTATTGGTCCAAAGCGGAGTGCTCCTGAACTTTCAACACCAGTAATGGCCTTAGGTGGGACCGGGAGCACACCAGAAGGTTTCTGCAAGGTGAAGGAGTCGTACGGCGGAGGCTTGGGTGCTTTTGCTAGCAATCCAACCGAACCTCGAACCGACGCGTTAGGAATGTCAAGTGCTGCTGAACCAGGCTGTGGTGGGCACGCAGGAACTGCTGCGACTTTAGGAATCCACCCGGCCTTTGCTGACTGCGGTAGTGAAGAGCGGCCTACAAGTGTGACTCGTGAGCCTTCTGACCGCGCAGCGGGTACAAAGATGTCTGACCTAGCTTTCGGTGGAGCTACTGTCTCCGGTTGCACTCGTGGGCGTTGAAGGATGTCCTGCCTGCGGAGTCCAGGTGGGGGCACTGCTTCCTTTGCGCGAGGCCGAAAGACGAACCGCTTTCTCGGCTCGCTCAATGTCCTTTGAGTGTCTTCCGGAGTCTCTTGTTTCGCTTTTCGCCAAGGCGGAAGAGGTGAGCGTGAACGTGACCGACCCTTTGGCGATGCGGAGTGAACTTGTTGAATCTCCGACGCGGGTTTGTACACGATATTGTTCTTCAGGTCCGGCCTAGGGTATGCACTAGAAGCTGAACTCTTAAGTCGAGGATCACGAGAGTCTGATCGATCAACTGTGGGGTACTGCCTCTTTTGTGAGAGCGTATCGTTCAACCCAACTTGTGCAGTGGGTGCCGGTACTTTGCGCGAAGGAGCACCTGGAGAGGCGGCTACTTTTGCGCGTGTCGGCGGCTGCCGAGTGGCAACCACGCGTGCGTCTGAGGTCCAGGGACCTTGAGACTCGGTCCACTCTAGCCAGCGATCGTCAACCTCTTCTTTGACCTCTTCCTTCACAAGGTCGACGATTTCCGTCTGAAGTTTGTTGAAAGCGATGATCTCAGTAAGGTCCTGAGCAACGTCGGTGATCTCAATGTTACAGATCTCCGCCTGCGCTTTAACTGCTGCTTCGTAGAAGTCCGTCTCCCAGACGATGAGGGCTACGTCTCTTGTTCCAATGTGTCGGAACGTGCAGTCAAGCGATAGGAACCTCAAGAGTTCGTTGACGAAAGTGAAGAGCTTCTGAGCCTGCACTTGGTTGCGCACAAAGTTTGCGGCGAGTGCAAATGACTCAAAGGCTTTGAACTGTCCAAGTTTGGCCGCAAGAAACGGGCACTGATACTCGTAGCGTTGCCAACCCTCCAAGTAGCGGCTTGGCTTCACTTGTATCGGCACACAGCCGGCCTTCTCGGATTCTCGACAGTCGATTGCGCTCGAACAGATGCACACAAACGTGTTCTCCTCGCGACAGAGGTTGCTCAAGCAGTCGCCGGTGTCGTTCGCGATGCGGTAGAACCAAACACCTTCTTGCCGGGGACCAACTGGTTTCGAAGTGGACTGATGCTCAAGTGCAGCACTCAGATCCAACCGAATTTGGTCTAACTTGTTACCCTTCTGCCTGTCGGGCGCGTAGCCGTAGGTGTAGGGTATCAGTCCTTGATCAACGAGTGAAGCGTACTCAAACACTCCGCGATCTTTGTTGGGCTCAAAGACTAGCGAAAGGTTGACAGCGACCCTGAGTGAAAAGCTCTTCTCCTCGAAGACGTACTTTATCGCTTTGGTGATCGCGTCAGGCTCGAATCCTTCGAACTGTCCAGTCGCTGTTTCTTTAAGCGAAGGTGCAGTCAACGCGGCCTTAGAAAGCTTAGGCCTCTTTTGAGCGTTGTCTCGTTCACGAGCAGAAGGAACAACAGCCTTATGCTCGAGCTTGACCACGAATGATGGCTGCCCGTAGGCAGACTCGTCACCGTCCGGGCCGAGACTTGGCTCGACGTTGAGTGAGGCGTTAAAGCCGACACCCAGGCCAACGTTGGCTACGGCTTCCTGAGCCTGTTCAAGTGCAAGTGCCGCTCGGGAACCAGGTTCTGGTCTCGAGAGCACGGTGGGGTAGTGTCGCACGTAGGAAGGTTGACCAGCGCGCGGACCTTTTGCGTAGGCAGGGTCACGCTTCACGTGGTTGTGAGAGGTGCCTGCACGGCAGCCAGTGGCCTCGTCGTTCGGAGGCAAGTGGCTTCGGTCTGCAGCGGTAGATCCGGCGACAGCAGGTGCAGCGCGTACAATCCGCGTTTTCCACGGAAAGTGGCGTGCGCAAGTGTCAGATTTGCACAGCAGGCAATCTGGATCAGGCGCGCTCTCCTCTTCTTCCCAGGCAACGAACTTGGCGTTGTTGACTGACCACTGATACCGTCGGTGTCGGTAATCAATGTAGCAACCGCGGAAGCTCGAGGTGAGGCCTTCTTTACCTTGGCAAAGTTCCCAGGGCCTCAGTTCTCCACTGTCTAACTTGTAGCAAATGGAGGTTGCAAACTTTCTGAACTTTTCTCCTCCTCGAGCAAGTGCAGAAGTGCGACTCTCCGTGCTCATCCAGGCACGGGTGGTTTGGCTGGTTTACGCGTGAGCCCCACGCACCGCGGTCGCAGGGGCCGCCTAGAAGGCGGGCACCCTGCTTGTTGGTAGAGCAAGTCTACTGTAGCGCGACCAAGGAGGCGCTAGAGGGATGCTCGCTAGGCGAGCGAAGCAGACCAGCTACCAAACCGTATAAGAGCTTATACGGCTGATAACCAGCTAAAATGCAAGAATGCAAATTGTTTTTGTCCGAAGACTTGAGCCAAACGGCGTCCACATGGTAGCTAAGCACAGGGCGACACGTAAAGGCTATGGTCTTTAGGTAGTATCAAAGGAACGAATAGGAGTACGGAGTATGCTATACAAAATCATACGAAAACACCGTATAATTTTAACTCCCCCCTCAGACGTAGTACTCTTGCACACGGGCATGAGTTGATACTCCAAGGATCACGAGTATCTCGAACTCTAGGATCCTACCGGCAAGAGTCCCTCAACTCTATATCGCCGGTCTATTTAGCGTACCAGTTCCAAGGCTCACACCCCGCGTCTGGTCGCTATAAAACTATACAAGTATAAAAGGTCACCCATCAAATGCAATCACGAGCTACTTTGGAAATTTGAAGTGTAGGAAAGGTCCCAGCTCTAAATGACAATATGCGTACGACCTAAGAACCTCTCTACGGGCTCAGGGTCGTCAAGCTTAATGCCAGCCTCCTTTATCCTAGACCAAAGCTCGTCATGCGCATCTTCCGGTCCACTTAAAAGCAGATCATCGACGTAAACCGACATGATCAAACGCTCTTTAGGGAACCAAAAGGAAGATGGATGATCATCAATGGGCTCACCTCCAATCTGCTTAATGGCAGCAGTGAAGTGATTTTCCCAATGGCCACCACTCTCTGGGTGTCCGTACAACGCCTTTTTAAGCAAGCACATAGGCTTAGTGTAATTGCCAATCCATGACTTAGGCCAGAGCACCTTAGGAATCAAAACCCAAGTGGCGTGTTTGCTTTTCAGCAAGCTCTGGACATAGGCGCGGACAGCGTCTGAAGTGGTAGACTTGTGTCCAGGTATGCAACCATAAGCTAGGTTAGCATTAACTCCCTGAACCGCGATGGGCGAGGCGCTCAGTTCTTGAAATACTGCCCAAGCTCCATCGGCGTCTTTCACTATATCACCACGAAAGCAAATCCTGCCTTTCCATTTATGGAACTCCTCAGCACACTCAAAATATTTGATGCTGCAAATTGAAAGAAGCTCTCCGAGGTGAATCGTATCTTTACCGGCATGTTTAGCAAGTAAATCCTGCTTCTCAGTGACGGTATCCTCGAGCCAAGTGTCTTCAGCAATCAATGCGGCACCTTCCGCCTTGATCGCGTCGAGGGCTCGTTGATCGTGCATTTCATGACGTTCAAGCAGCTTAGTGACAGCTGCACTGACTTGGGCTGCACCGCTGCAGGCACCAAAATCCGCCACATAGGAAACCGGAGTATGCATCGGAGAGGCTCCGAAGTTTTCAGGCGTCCATTCACTGCGGTGGCTATGGTCTTGCTGTGGGCAACACGGCATGCACGGTGTGTGGTTGTAGTCTCCAAACAATGCACCTAAGATGGTGCGGCATAACGGAACCGAGTAACTTTCCGTAGCTTTTGTATCGGAGCCTGAGATAGTCGCGTGTGGAGAAACACAAGTGCATCTCTTCGCGGAGAGCGAAGCTGCTAGTCGTTGTGAAGTGGTAATGAATCTCCAACGCTTCAGAATAGACTGACCATCTTTGTTCTTCATACCATGAGCGCAACCATCAGTGTCTGCTGTGTACAAGTTGTGCTTGATGATGAAGTCCGTGAGAGGCTTAAGCATCCATCCCGTGCAGTCGCGAGGCCACTCAAAAGACACGTGTCCTCCGCCTGCAATGGCTACCTCTGCCAGCTGTATAAAACGTCTTACAAGCCTGGCCGAAGCTCTACGACGAACATTGAGTTTAGTCGTGAACTCTGCACCTTGAGTATGGCAGTTCATAGTTTGCCATGATGACCAAACAGTGCACGGCAGTGAGCCATGCATGGACATTCCAGGATTGCTCTCGAGCCGGTGCATAAGCTCTTTGAACGTGCTCCTCTTGGTGAAGTCCTGGTCTTTGGTCACCCGGATCACTTCGACGTGTTTGTATTCTTCCGCGACTACTCCAAGGTTGGACGTGTCGCTGGTACACACTTCAAGAAGTTTTCCGAAGCCCTTCAGCTTTTGCGATGACCGTTGAGTTTCGGTTGACGAAGAACTTGTTCGCGCGGCAGCACAAATGTTCCTCGCCGTGTGAGTTGCAAGCTGCGAGCAATGCGTCGCTGGCAGCACCTCCCGAAGTTCGGAGATGGAAGAGCCAACAACAGTCAAAGCGGCAGCGAACCCTCGCTGCAAGTCCTGGGCACCAGCGCAAGTGGAAGGTACACCAGGAGGAGGGGTTGATGGCCGCTCCTCGGCGGGCACATCTGGTGGCTGCGTGGAAACCGAGGCACCAAGTTTTCCGTCAACTGGAGTTTCGGGGAAGTTGATATCGGTACACAATCCAAGCAACGCGAGAGCATTCGCCCACTTATGTGGGGCAAGGCCTTTGGTGAAGATGTCACCGCACTGGTGTTCAGTTGGGCAATACATCATGTTAATTGCATCCTCCGCGAGGACCTCCGAGACGGAGCCGATGTTCACCTTCTGAGTGCGCTGCACATGTCTGAGTTTCGGTGAGTAGCCCTTGTTCAGCACTGTGATGGTGGCCTGGTTGTCTTCAAGAATGATAAGCTCAACCGGTCGACCGAGTACAAGCTCGAAGAAGCCAAGAAACGGAATAGCTTCGCCAAACAATGCAGTTGCAAGTGCGACAATCTCACTCTCAGTAGTGGAACGAGAGGTAGAAGTTTGTCTCTTCGAAACCCAACAAATCGGGAACCATGAGTTCGGTCCCGCTAACACCAGCCAAGCTCCAGTAGTGGACTTCGTGTTCTCTGAATCTCCACAAAAGTCTGCGTCTACGAACAAGAGCAGCTTTAGTTTGTCTGCGGGGTCCTTGATGAATCCGCATAAGGCGTGATTGACTGACGTGTTTAAGTAGCACATCAATCTGTGGAGTTTCTTGTCGTCGTTGCGAGTCCAACAAGTCACCTTCGAAGACAAATCTCCAATGGGCTTCTGAAGGTCAGGACGCGCGAGTCTGCCAAGCCACAGGTCTTTCATCAGGATCGCGCAAGCGACACCTGATAACTGACCCTTCACGTCATCGTCTGCAGCGAGCAAGGAACCCTCTGGGCAGAACGGAGTGGAGGCCTGTTTTAACGATGATTTCTGAATCTTTGCAAGATCGCAATATTTCAGCACACAATCTGCGGCATAATCTCTCATATCGAAGATCATAGATCTGCCGTGCGTATTGCGGCCTTTAGGCGAAGGTACACCTTTGAATACTGCCGGTGGAATGATCGGCGGTACTTGGGCACCAAGCCTAGCAGAGAAGGTAGCAGGATCACGATCTTCCTTAGCTTTCTCTGCAACGGCACGCTGCTTAGCCTTGCTCAAAGCGCCGGCTACAGTGTGTGGATTTTCCTCAATGGGCAGCCGCGTAGAGGCGGGCTTGCGCATGTTTTGAAGTGGAGAGACTTTCAGAGCTTTTGAAACGGCAGCCGATAGACTCTCATCGTCAAGTGGGAGAATCTCTTCTGTGGGCTCTGCCTTTTCCTCGCCAGTATCGCGGGGGCCATAAAAGTCTGGAAGCGTATCTTCAACTGCTTCCACATGTTGCTGAGTCTTGATAGTACCGTCAGCTTGGAGTGCAAGAAGAAACCGAGCACGACATTCGTCAGTGTGTTTGACGCCTGGTGCGTTCGCAGAGTCACAAGCAGGGCAGCCATCAGTGGCGCCATAGTCGCACATTCTCTGCAAGGTAATCTTGAACTTCACCTTGTGAGGAGGGAGACCGGCTTGTGGCGCGGCTCCGACCTCTGCCTCTACATCTCCAAAAGGAAGAATGTAGTCGATTGGAGGGGCATCTGCAATGGGCATCGTGCGAGTCATGTTATGGATCGCCGCCTTTTGAGCAACGTAGTATGGGAAAACACATACTTCAGGGAAGAACACTTCCTGTTCAAAACAATGATTCACGCTCCGCAGTGAAAAGTTTCCTGACTTGAACTTGTCATAATCACCGATGAGGAGTACCTTACGATATCGCATCCCATGTTCGATGAGCCATCCAACAAAGAAGCCAGCCGTGGTCTTCGGTGCGAGAGCAGCGTTCGAATCACGGTCTAAGTAGTAGCACAAGCGGCCAAAAGGCTGCATCAGGCCAGCAAAATCCTCGCCTGTGTGTGCTCTCCAACATGTCTGCTCGAGTTTCAAGCACTCGCGAAGTGGCACACCGTTCGCATCTCGTTCATGTGGTAGGATGGGAGCGGGCAGTGTCACATTCAGACACATACTACAGTATGGAGCTAAGAGATGTCTGGCCTGGTAGGGCATGCCACTCTGATGAGTCATGGCACGGCAGACACTCTTGAAAGTTTGAATCCATCGCTCTAAGAGAGCGTTGTGCGGCCAAGTATTGGCGATAGCCGGCTCTGGAAGAAAGCCGAGCTCGCTCACCGCGTTTGTGATAGCCAAAGCTGCGTCACTCTTCACGATGATGTGTGGCTTATCACGAGTCACCCCAACATAGAACTTTAAGGACCGATAGCAAATCTCCTGGGCCAGAGAGTTAGTTGGAGTTACTAATGTTACACCACTGTATTCGCTCCTCACCGCAAACAGATACGAAGGAACATCAAATTGTTTCGCTTTGTTCACGATGATGAAGTCGGCAGCAAGCTTCTGAAGAGGACTGGTAACGGCTTGAAGGCCATCGTCCTTTCTATCCTTCTTGTGAGAGAAAGATGCCTGTTTCATGTGTGCAATCCTACAGATCTCACAATATGGATTATGTGGATGGTGATTGAACCTATGTTCGGCGGAAGCTGCTTCTCGAATCAATTCCGCTTTGGACTGAGTTCTGCGGCGGATGGAGTAATCTGCAAGAATCGCTTCTGGAGGGTCCTCGCAGACGACGTCAGTTAACGTCATCATCTCCTTGTCCTCTAACACTGGGACTGAAAGTTGTGTCCGAGTGTGGTCATCAGACGAGCCTGCAGGAAGCGGCTGCTCAGCGGCAGGCGCACTCCCCCCTGGTTCTTCAGGAACACCAGGTAGCGCTAGGTAGCTCGAAGCTGCCCTTTGCTCATCAAACGGATTGAATGTTATCCACTCTTTCCAGATCGGCACGTCATTATCGAGCCTGTCAGCGTACTGCCTGTACCGCAACGGACAAGTGATCTTGAGTTTCGTGTAGTCCGTACAGTGCCAAGGCAGTTCGCCAGGAGTCCAAATGAATGGGCGTTTCCTATTGTTGACAGCTCTCCCTGTGGAGACGGCGAGTGGCGCGTCATCCAGGCAGTAAAGTTGCTCGTGACCAATGTTCTGTGAGTTGATTCCTACAGCCTTGGCTGCGGACTGTCCTCCACCACCTGTGTCAAATACGAGATTCTCAGTCGCCGGACGCAAATAGCGTTTGATGACCGTCTCAGGGATTCCCTGCGCTAGAAAAGCTCGAAGCGATCCAATGCACCTGCCTGCACCAGTGTCATTGATGTATTCCAGAAGGTATGCCACAGACTGCGGCGGACCTCCTTTATCTTTGACAATGGACAATTTGGGTGGTGCTGCACTACCACAAATGGTTAAACCACGAGGTTGTAATTCCTGGGAAACAATCCGAGCGGGAGAAAGGGCAACTGGGGCTGTTGTATCATCAGAGAG
>Ga0115005_10003567_pt1 | contig 12429 bp, 13 predicted proteins | sample ArcOceMetagenome_FD_87163 | JGI IMG/M metagenome (GOLD analysis project Ga0115005, IMG submission 87163) | Marine eukaryotic phytoplankton communities from Arctic Ocean - Arctic Ocean - Greenland ARC118M Metagenome | ecosystem: Environmental > Aquatic > Marine > Oceanic | place: Arctic Ocean... | reverse complement strand
GTGATGAAGTTTGTAACACCACAAATTAAAAATTGAAGTCATGGGAAAGAAGAGCAAAAGGAACAAAGGCGCCTCAAAGAAGCAAAAGAACGCAAGGGTACAACAAGGTGGAGTCACCAACACCAGCGCTAATAGTGACGTTGCTGCTGCTGTCGTCGGTCATGAAATTGAACCGAGTACTATTGCTAGTATCAGACGAGATCCAATTGATTCCTTGTGGGAGCTCTTGGAGAAAGGGGATAATGAAGGAATTCTCAAACTGGAATCGAATTTGGTCCTCCGAGCTGCAGTACTTGAGGGAACAGATCCTCAACATGCTAGTTCTATTTACTTAGCGATAGTGAATGCATTTGTTGAAACAGAATTTTCGAGCACGATAGCGCGCAAGAAAGCGATTCATTATCTGGAACTATCTTTTGCATTATCAGAAAAGCAGGGCAAGTTACATCAATGTGTGAGACTGCTTGTGCCTTTGTACATCCAGGAAGGGCGCCATGATGAAGCGTTTGCCACTGTGAAGAGGTTAACCGTTAGGATACCACAGCATGAACTCATAGACCCAGACTTAACTTGATTCTATCCACAGCAAAAGCATTTTCATATGCTTCTTTGTTTGAGAGAGTGATTGACGTTCTGACCATGTTCTTGGGCACTATCAATAGATCCTGGGACAAAGATAAACGATCTGTTGCATACTTGGTTTTTAGAGAAGGATACACCGATTTGACTGAATACGAAAAGGCTGACTCATTTCTTCACAAGGCCCTAGCTATCACAGAGGATCCAGAGAGGAAGGCCGCTGCACTAAGTCAAATGGGGTTAGTGTCCAAGTTCTCGTGCAACTATGATGACGCCCTTACCACCCTGAACCAAGCCTTGGAGATTCTTTCCAAAGAATCTAGGGAGGGGAGGGAAAAGTCCAAGAGTTGGTCGGCAAATATTGCAGTAGCCCACGGTCAAATTGGTGAAGTACTTTCATAGCAGGGGAAGCGTGATTTCGAAGCTTTGGAGAGCTATGAACGTGCTTTGGTTATTATGAAAGAAGATGATCCTGGGGATGCCGAAAACCTGGCTTTATTGTATGATGGGATTGGAGTTGTACATGCACGACTTGGAAATTGGGACGAAGCGATCGATTATCTCAAGCTCGCCCTTGAATTAATCTTCTTGGTGGAATGAATACTTGTACTGATTTTCGTTCAAGATTTTGTGAAGAAATTGGGAGAGTATGCCTCGATCAGTATTTTGGGATGAACGATTGCTTCACGATACACAGGAACGGGAGAATGTCTTAATGGAAGCTGAAGTCTTTAGTCAAGAATCAGTGGGTAGGGTAGGGTATAGCAACAATGCCATTCTCAATTGTGCTCAAGTCTCATATTTCAGAACTGAAATAGGAGAAGCACACAAGCTTCTTATGATGTATTTTGAACATGAAATGATGAAGCCACAGGGAATATACTGCCGTTCGTGTAAGCGAGATACAGGAAAGGGCACTGACATAAAGATCTGCAAGAACTGCAGGATCGTGGATTATTGTAGTGAAGCCCATCAGACGCTAGCATGGAGAAGGGGAAGACTCAGTCACAAGGTCATGTGTCCATTTTTGAAGCGTTACCGATTGGTAGCAAAGGCGGAGAAGCATCGCATTGACACTGAACCTTATGAGGATATTTGTATGGAATTTTTCGAGACCGTTTGTGTTTTGAAATATGAAGTGAAATAGTAGGGGACTCGGATACTGGAAGGGGAATAGCATAGAGAAGCATAGAACAATATTTTAGAAAGAGTTGCCAGATGAACAAAACTGAAGGATTTTTTTTTCTATTATTGCTATAAATTCAATAACTTGGCATTTCATATTTTTCATTTTTGCAATTCTTTACTTTGATCATTGTCTATTACTACCGAAACCTGAGCATAGAACCATTCATTGAAGCCACCACAAAAAACCCACGACACAGTAGCAGTATTAAAATGTCATACGAATTCGAGCAAAGATTTACAGGGGTTGTTTTTTAAATTTCCCCCACGACGGTTTAGTGAGCATCATGTTGAATTAAAAAAAACTCCTCAGATAGCGACGACGAACAAAAGGGCTTGTGATGAGGAACTACAGTATGCATACTGTAAAATTACATTTGCAATAATGTGATGTCGCTCGTGAAACTTTCATCTCACTTGAGTCTTTTATTTTACAATTTTACTGGAAATCCCCTTGACTAATATTGACATCAAATGGGTCGTCATCTGGCAATTCGCAACTTCCCGCAACATATGAACCAAGACTATCTTGAAAGGTTTTGAAATGAGGCTTGGAAACTTTCATTTCTTCAACAAGGCCAGCTTCCGGGTGGTAAATATGAGCAAAGGGCACGCTAGGAACACCTGCAATTTCGAACAAGGACAAAAAGAGATTAGCAATGTTATACAATGACTTGAAACATACGTGGTACTCTGCAGCCAAGTCATGAAATTGAGAAAACTTACCCAGTCCCTCCTGAAGATATGCCGTTTCTTTGCTCAATGGAACTTGAACAAATTTTACACCAGACGTATGCTTGCTCACCAACCTCTTGAAGTAAGGTTCACTAGCTTTACACGACCGGCACCACGCAGCATGGAACCGAACCACAACCATTTTATCTTTTTCATCTACGACAACCTTTTTATAATCTTCAATATTGTCCACTATTTCTATAGTGTTGATCTTTGTCTTCTTTCGTGTTAAGAATTTTGGAAAGAAACCACCCTCGGTAGGTGTCCAGTCGTCAGCATCGCCATCGCTTGCCCTTTGCTTTTCATCCTCACCTTGATAATCTGCAGGAGGAGACGGAGGATCAGCCACAGCGTACAGTCTTGATCGGGTACTGGTTACCACTTTCTCTGTCTGAGGATAATATAGTGCAGGTCGACTGCAAGGTGTAAACGCTTCAACCTCTGGCACCAAAAGCGTCGTGCAGATGGATAGGGAAATGAAGATATGAATGATATTGTACATGTTCACAGAATATAAATGAGTGCGCTAACCTCCTTCGCTGTGAACAATGCTAATACGTGTGATCAGATTATGTCAGAACACTCGTATGAACCGGCAACTCAAAGATCAGTTAGAATGTATTCGAAACATCAATCAGCTCTTGCCTTGGTTGTTGTTGACATGACGCCTTGTTCTTTATTTTAAAATTCTGAGTGTCTTTCCAGGCAGGGCAGCTGTTTCGAGCCTGACGTTTCTCATGCGCGTTTTAGCGCGGGGCCTCAGGAGGGGGGCGAGGTGCGGCGACATCCCGTCCTCCACCCACCCTGGTAGGCAGTTGTGAATGAATCTATTTTAGCCGTCATTAGACACTTCAACGGCCCCCGGTATTGCCAACCACTCACAAAACTGTAGTGACATACATCACACACACTCATAAAGTACTCCATCCAAAAGATCACAAGCACGAGTCCGCCAATAAGACTTATCAAACTATACTATTAGTCGATATCCAATTCATAAACATCTTTTTACGACTGATTCGATTCAAGATGCCTTCTTTAAAGGATCTAGAGGAAATCATGGCCAGGGACTGCAATGATGATCAACCACCGCTCTTTCTTCATCCTGAAGATGTAGGAAAGAGAGATTACGATGATGAAGAATTGGATAACCTACGGTTACGTGACTTTCAAACAAGGCTTTTCATTTCCAATGCAAACATTGAAGGGAAGACTACTATGCTTCGAACCCGTTTTTCTGATAATCATGAGTATTCCTCTCATTTCAATGTCTTGAGAGACTTGGTGAAAGCGTTCCACGCCACTAATAATTTCACTGCTGCCAAAACAAATTGCACAGAACTGCTCTCAAGATGTCTTCAATACAAACCAGATTCACAGGCTTCAATTTCCAAGTATTATACCTTTGCCGTCACTGTCGCCTCTGGACTATCAAACTTTGCTGAAAATACATCTTTTGAACACAATGATTCGATGGTCAAAGACAACCAAGACGAAGAGATCATCAGGCTTAAATTGTGCTTGCTAATGGATATCATTTTCAGCAAGATTTCCATGTTTCGATTTTTGGTGTATGAGGAAGGAAGCAACACATTTCGAGTAGCTTATTGCCGCGGCAAATGTAGCAAAAAGGATAAGGAGCCTCTTGTGTTTGCTGTTTTTTCCTTTCTAATGCAGTTTTGTTTGACAATGTACGTTGTCGCAGAGCTCATTACGGAGGGCGTCGAGAACTGGAAATATAGCAATTTACCTCTTGCAATCCTTACCCTCGTATACGGTACAATGCTCGTCTATCCAAGCCTTCGGGATAAAGAAGAAGCCTACAATTTTTACGGAAACAAACCAAGTTTTCTTCAAATGATAGACTTTTTCGTGAACCATACTCTCTCCACCATCTTGGTTTTCTCAGGATTTGTTGTTATCATGATCCAATCATCTTTCATTGAAGCTGTTCTCAATTCTGCAGCGTTATTATTCATACCTGAGATTGATGACCAGCTTCCCTCTCTTTTAGGATTTGACGAAAGCGCTATTATCGAGAATTTCATGATTGCTGAATCACTAAGGACGTTCAACAAGATAGCACAAATGCCAGATGAAGATATTACTCGAGATTATTTACTTTCTGTCAATAAAGCGATTGGCATCGAATTCAGCGACTATTACTTGACGAACATTCGTGAGCAGCCCTCAAATCCAGAAGTGGGAGAAATGTTCCAACCGTATCAAGTTCAAAAGTGTAGTGATGGCTTTGGACATCAGATTGATCCGTCTAACTTTGTCACCGCAGATTGCTTAATTCGAAAATTAACTTGGGCATATACTTTGTACAATGTCAACGGAAGCAAACCAAGAATTGGAAGGCTTAAGATTGAAACTATGAACAACGAAGTGATTGAAATTAAGAGGAAAGGAGTATCGGCGGAAGGCATAATCACCAGCGATGTGAACCACACGTTGGAAGGTGCATACATCATTACCTCTTTCCAAATGAGCAATGATATTATCAGATTGAGGGTATGCGGCTCGAAGAAGGCAACTGATTTCCTTGCAGCGTTCGAATATTATAGCTTGTGGGGCATCGCATCTCCTGCAAGGAAGCTTTTGCTTAAAGAGGCGAAACAACAGAGGGCGATGTTGAAGGGACATCCATGTAGAAATCGTTCAATTGAAGTAACGGCTTCTGAAGAGGAGGGATACATTCAGCTGTGTTGATTTCGAGCGGCCGCTGACTAGCTAGATCGAAGAAGTGTTTTGTCTTCCGCGGTGTAATGGAATAGTTTAGAAAAATGCAATCCAAGTAAAGTGTAGAACATAGAAGAAATATTTGTGAATATTCATGACGAAATTGATTCTTCATCAACTTACTGTATTCACCAAAGATGTTTTTTTTTAAAAGGTACGTTTACACGTGTACACGTGCATTGAACTTGTTTTGATTTCAATTTATTCATGTATTCTATAAATAATGTTCTCATCTGAACTCACGATTTTGTAATAAGTCTCTCATCCCTGTGATTCATTCAATGAGTGCAACCGCATCATGCGATTCATTCTGTCGATGGAATTTTTATCTTATGATGGTGCTGGTTTTATGTCAACCACAGTAAACATGGCTCCAAATCCACCATTACACGTACACGTACTTTACTTGTAGTGTGATGCGGTGCGTAAATTATTTGCCGTCAGCATATTGTGCACGAAGATTCTCCCTTACTTGAAGAGCACTCCATAAATGGCCCCATACAAAGCCCCATCGCTGAACTTTCCGCCTCTGTAAACTCCTCTGTGACTACTCCGCCTCCATTCGACGTACGTCGACTGTGACTCCCTGTCTTATCCGTTGATCTCTCCGGACTCCCTCGATGCAATTCCTTTATCGGATGATGCCCCTGCCCATTCCCACTCATTATACGCACACCCCTGCTATCTGCATTTCTTGGATAACTCTTGACAAGGTCACCATTTTCATTAATGCTCGCCCCTGGCGTGACCGGTATAGCGTATGCCCCATCTGATTCTAAACCCAGATTCTTCGCCTGTTCTCTGACATGTAACACTCGTTCGGCCACTTTTTGAAACAATAAATTAACGTTCTCGTCGTTTCGTGCTGATGTGTCGATAAAGATTCCGTTTACGGATTGAGATAGTTCTTTAGCTCTGGCAGATGATACGAATGATGTTTCTGTTGTAGCGACTTCCTCCATGAGATCATTTTTGGTTGCCGCGATTGCAATCACAATATTTCCGGCTGCAAAGGGAAAACAAACATCAGTACTACGATGCAGTACAATACCGAGATATCTACATACATACATATATTCTTCCATACAATATGATCATCCCACACTTTCTCACTCACCTTGTATGATTGGACTAAGCTCTTCCAACCACTCCTTGATACATTCGAAACTAGCAGGATTGCTAACATCATAACAAAGGATAGCCGCAGCCGCAGTCTTATAATACATGGGCGCCATCCTTCTAAATTGCGCTTGGCCAGCAGTATCCCATATTTGCACTTTGCAAGTAATGCCGTTATCGGTCTGGACACGTTTGGTGATAAAGAATGCGCCGACTGTGGGCGATCTTGAGTTTTCCCTGTAATAACCTTCGGCGAAGCGGAGAACGAGGGATGTTTTACCGACGTTTGTATCTCCCAGCATCACCACCTGGAACGCGAATGCAGTTTAGTTTTGTTTAGGGTTTAGGTGAAGTTCATTTGATGTAGTATGGATAACAGTTCGGTAGTTTCTCACCTTAAATTCGGCTTGAGGAAGTTCTACATGTGGCATTGTTATATGGAACACTTATTTGTGCGAGGCATATGTTTACTATGTTGATTGATGTCTGTCGATGGATTGATTTTTTGAAAGAGCTTTTACTGAACACAACTCGTCAGATGATTTTCTGCATTCACTAGTAAAGGGGTATTGATGTCGTTCAGTTGATTGCCTATTTGTGAACTTTGCGGTGGTGTTGTGTTTGAACTGACTTGTTGATTGTTGATCTCGTGCTTGTGGTTGTTGTTGTGTCAAAGCATTTTTGTCGGTGAGATTTCATTTATGCCAGATTTATATATGGATGAAATGGCTTATTTTCATTTAGCGAGTCGTCAACAACAAATTTGAAATTTTCTTTGGAGAGAAGGAGAGGAGAGGAGAGGGATGGGAGGGAGACCTCTCACAATGTTTTGCCCAACACCAAACACCGACCAACAACACCGATCGGCATCATCATTACGTTACGCATTGGTTACGCACAGACCACATTGTAATCTACCGTATCATAATATTCTAGCGACTGCTCCTCCCGGTCCACTTCCTAACACCGAAAAATCATCTGCTTATGCCTGGTACCTTTTGACTAAGTGTAGAGATATAGCGAACGTTACAATGTCGACGGCACTTTCAGAATGGGAAGACAGTGAGTACAGTACATTGAACATACAGTATCCCTCTCATTTAAATACACCTGTATGAAAATCCAGCGCCCCGTGCCGTGACTAACTCTCCTTTTTCTTCCAATACTTTTTACTCATTGAAAACATCATACATCAAATAAAAAATAGACCAAGTATGCGTAATGACATGTGACGGACGGTTGATTCAAGGAACCTTGGCAGGCTACGATCAATTGCAAAATCTCATCATCAAAGATGCTCAAGAACGAGTCTATCAACTGCCAAAAGAGCAAGGGACCGATGCTGATGAAAATACAGAAATGGTAGAAATGATTCCACTGGGGTTGTATTTGATTAGGGGGGACAATGTAGCTGTTGTGAGTGATTTACGAGAAGGGGTTTTGGAGGAGCAAGACAAGAGTAATTATGATGGTTTCGAGAATGGGGAGGCAATCAACTCTGTTTGTCAGGCAGGATTCTAATACTCGGCTAATGCAAATACTACTTGTGGAGAGTGATTGATTCAAATTCAGCGGGATACTACACGTAGCTTATTACTGCTGACAACCAAAGTTAGTGATTTAATAACCAAAGTGAAGATCTCTTTTTCGCGAATTGAATGAATGAATCCGTGGTATGATACCAGTAGAGATGCGAAATCATTGCCATTGCATAGGAAATCAAATCACTTTCGGGTGCTCTGACAAAAGTTTGGTGTAGAGATACGTGTAGCATCATTGGTGAAAATCTTGGGTTGATTTACATACAGACGATAAATTTGAGATATATTTAATTAGATTGTACACGTTACTGTACGCCTCTTGCGTCTTTCAACATTTTGAAGCTATTTCGCAAAATTCTAACGGAGCCTTTTGATTTTCTTCATGTTCTTCATTTCATCCTTGAACGTATTTTTACTCAATGTGTCCATCGTCAGGAACGGCGGGTGACGGATAGACATATGAATTACTTCTCTGCCTGCTGGTAACTAGTGAGGATCTTCTTCGTAATGGACGTTTACTCCCAACTTCCAACGTATCATGCGACGGATTGACAAATGAATTACTTCTTTGAATACTGGTAACTAGTGAGGATCTTCTTCGTAATTGACGTTTACTCCCAACTTCCAACGTATCATCTTTGGTGAGGACCACCACCTGAGGTTCAGGAGACTCTGTTTCTTCTTCAGTGTCATCTACATTCTTCCCCCCCACTCTTCTTCTCCAACTGATGCCAAACATTATAATTTGCAATCCGAGTAAGAGCAAACAAAGCATGGTTGCCTCCAGGTAAACTTCATCACTTTTGCTGTCATTGAATGTTGCAAGATTGATGCCTCTTTTTTTTAAGGCGTCAATGCCAGGGCTGAATTCCAAATAGCACTGGTTGCTTCCAATATCAGACTGCCCCTTGACACAAGCATACGTATCTGTCCAACGAAGTGCTGTCTTTACGATGCCACGGTACGTCCAAAACACAGGAGAAACATACCTGATCCACGACACTCCTAAAGGAAGATGCGTGTAAAATCCTGCAGCTACCAACGTTGTTTGACTGACAATTGTGGACATGGACATTCCCAAAGGGATCGAATCAAACAATATACCAAGAGTTCCTCCAAGTGACACGTAACACATATTGTTTAAAGCGAGGAAAATCCCCATGATCACAACCGATGAAACATGATGAAACATCCCAGCCATTGGGTAACACACAAAACAATGAATCATGGGCCACCATGCTGTATGAAAGGCCGACCGTTGTGATGTTAGTTTGTTACTGATGACGTGATGTAGAAAATATGCCGTGTGCCTCACCTTCGTTTCCAACCACCACAAAACATCTACTGATACACCATATTGCAGTATCAGAGACAGAGTTATTGCATTTCGATTGGAGAGTCTTGTACCATACATTATAATTTGCAATTGCAGGATACATTCTTGTGAAAGTCCATAAGGTAATGGAAAAAAATAACAAGGAATACTTCTCGGACAAACCAGACGCAGTCGAATCATTTCCTACGTCATAAAAGAGGTAGCCAGTCAAAAGAGCAAGCCCTGTAACTTCGAAGACACGCAGCACATTTGTGCACCCGGGCCGATATCCCTTCCAGTCATTTGCAAATCTGATCCTCAATTTTTGCAATGTAGAATCACTAGAGGAGTACTCTTGTATGTCCTTATCTGGACCGAGACTCTCTCGGCTGGGAACACATCTGGTGATCAACACAGTCGCCCCTGCAATGATTGATACGACAATCAAAGCTATACCCCAGTTTGGAATAAGATAATTTGAACTTATTCTGAAACCCGTGCTTTTGTATGAGTCCAGGTTCGCTGCTTGACTCTGTTCATGAAGACACAAATGATCACGGCTACAACGATGATCTTTGGTTAATGCTCTGCCCAATACTGCATCATCATCAATGTAACAATGGCATGCTGGATGTTCACGTCTCGTCTTCAGAAAGTGCGAATCGCAGGATGGATAGTCTTGGGGTAACCAAGTGCCATTAGATGGTGGTTGGTAGTTCCCTACATTCAAAATAAATGCCATCCCATCATCTTTGTGAAAATCCAAATGACAGTGTGCAAACCAAAGAGCCGGTGCTTCAGTTTGGATCCTCGTGACGACAGCCCCACCAGCAGGAAGTATGAACGTATCCTTTACAACACTTGATCCTCTCGGAATGTTGTCAATAGCAGCTATGCTCTCTTCCGAATTAAATGCTGTACTCAATTTGCATTGTGAAAGAGTACAATCTCGGTTCCTGACAGGCTGATCTATAGCTAACATCTCCATCTTGTATCCATGTAAGTGCATCGGATGATTCATCAATGAGTTGCTTCTCCAAACGATGATGACTGAGGAATGAGCGGGTACGTTGAGCATGGCAGTGTTTGGATGAGAATCAGCACTGAAGTCAAAGGATGGGTCAAACATCGCCTTCAATGGATTCTCGTGTTGAAGAGATAGACCACCATCGATACTGACAAAATGGGCATGCATTGGAGGAGGAGAAAACTCGAAGTCAACTGTATGAGCATCTGAAGCCGTGGTCAATGTATGGTTATGCGAATCCAACAGGTCTTGTTTCGGTTTCAATTGTGTGATTTGTAAGCAACTTCCTTGGTTACTAAAGTCATCACCACTTTCGTGTCGGCTATAACAATTCATTGTCTTCCTGTCCTCGACTCTTTTCGACGGATGGATGATGCTTTCAATTGGATCAGGTACATCAGAGTCAGTTGGGAATGAGAATGTTTTCACAACATTCAATATTGCACGTATTCCATTCTAAAATATGATGGGAATGGTGCTGGCTTTAGTTGATGCAGATAGAAGACAGAAAACAGAAGAAAAGGATACCACACATATACTTACCTGGTATCCTTGTTTCGTCGACTCTAGAGTATCAGCACGTATCCAAAATCTTTCTCCTCCTGTAAAATCAGATGGAATGGTAATTTCAACATCAAATCTTTCAGCTGCATGAAGAATGACCTCGTCGACTTCATATGGTTTCACAGTCTCAGAATCGGCTGCAACGATCGTCATTGAAATCCCATCGATATGAATTCTAAAGGCGTAGTGCGACCCTCCATTCAGCAACCTCAATTTATATGTCTCTCCCGGTATTACATTTACAACTTCTCGGAGCTTGCCATTGCATGTGCCAAAGTCGTAACGCATAGTTCCTACAGTAAAACCATCTTCATTCTTCGAGGCAGGTGGATTCAAGCCACCTATTTTGTAAATATTAAAATGAGAATCTGACATAAGTGACCCATCAGAGAAAAAAAGGATGCGTTCATTCCCATAAGATAAAAGAGATTTGAAATCTCTAGAACCGCCATCAAGCATATCATTGTTTTTATTCATGATTTCAATATAATTCGATGAATTCCTGGGATGAACGATGATTGGACCTTTGATGGCGTTATAACTGTCAACCCCTAATGATCCAGAGTGGGTGTGATACCAGTAAGTTCCAGGAACTTCGTCAACAGTAAAATTGTATAGAAACGATTCATTTGGCGACACTGCACACTGTGTGATGCCAACTACACCATCATACACTTGGGCATCCCTCATTTCAAAACCATGAAAGTGCAACGACAGTCCTGTTGTTGGTAGATAGTTTTCGAGGGCGACCTCAAGCCTATCTCCCTCCAAGATATGGATCGGTTTGCCCATGAGAGTCAGAGAACTTTCGTTAGCTGTATTTTTACTTGGGCCGGTCATGGTGGCGATGCTAATGTACTCTGGTAGATTCATGCGAAGATTTTCACGAGGCCATTTGTGGTAAATGCTCGTGTGATCCGGAAGAGACGATGCCAGAGGTGCATAATTTGCTTGGATGTCAAAGCGATGAGAAGATATACCAAACACCATTATTATATATGTTCAGTTCTATCTATGAAGTTTATTCTGAATTCTCTCTGATATTTTCTACTTCGGAGGATTTTCAATTGATGGGCTTTTAAAATGTAAAATGGAAGAAGGTCTTCAAACAAACAAGCCAGCAGGTGCGTGACTTATGACTACTACATACTACACCAACGTACGTGTGGGTGTTTATCAAAAGCTCAAGCTGCTTTGAAGTGAACGGTCATTATCATCAGAGTAACAAAAAATCGACACAAAGGCTACCTGAATGTCCTTCGTGGGGACTCCCTAGTCGACCGGAGTATTGATGACGTTGTTTGATGACGATGAGTGTGCCATGCTATCTATATAACTACTTATATGGCCTTCCTATGACTACTCAACGGAAGGAGAAACTTACATACTTTACATTGCAACGGAGATTTTTTTGTCTCTTTCATGGCGTGAAATCACTAATAAACAAATTTGATCTGTGCAAGCTAGCAAGCAAGGTGCAAATGGGACGTCCCACTTTGTGGCTGTTTTTACATCTGTTATGAGTAGAGTACAAGAAGACACATATATATACATTCATGTGGTTATTTGACCGTGATTGCCTGACAAACGACGACAGAGATGAATTGGATTGCCTAATT